>JGI20214J51088_10000356_pt1 | contig 32550 bp, 28 predicted proteins | sample WetSurMetagenome_FD_51088 | JGI IMG/M metagenome (IMG submission 51088) | reverse complement strand
CATGCGCATTCTTGAATCACTTTTGGTCCATGACAACAGATTCCATTACCAGGGCTGGGAAAATGCCCTCAGGGATTTCCGGAAAGCAGACAAGCCCAATTCCTTTTGGATGGAACCTGTAAAAATGATCCTGCATGCATTCTGTGCGATATGGCCACTCGTTGATTTTCGCAGAAAACACAGGTACTGGGCCATTAACTGGTTAACATTCTGTGGACTGGGGATCTGTTCTTTGTTTATGGCAAGACGAAGTGGTGTTGAGGGAAAGTTTTTCCTTCTGTTTACAGTCTTTTTCATCGCTGCCTGCCTTCATAATGCCGATGTCCTGTGGAATCTCGTTAGTGGTAAGTATTCGTACGATAAAAGAGAAGAACTCTGGCAGAAGGTACTGGGCGTACAAGATATATCTGCCAACTCTACTGTTCCTCCGACCACTGATAACAAATCAGAAAATATTTCTTAGAACAGGCTATAAGGTCAATTTTCACCCGTTACAAAAGAGAAAGATTAGTTAATATTTATGTTGTTTGCTCCCGTTATAGGGACGTTCCTGATCCAGGGATAAAGTCGACAGGGCTGCCAGCTTACGCGCAGATACCCGGCGGCCGGGAGAAATTTATAATACACTCCTTCGCGTGAAAAACGCTTCGGAGGGCGAAGCCGGAACACGTATCGGTGGAATTTACTACCTTCGCTTTCTTCTCAAACCCGCTGACCATTGTGTGTTAACCTGAAAATATCTTCAATCATGAAACAGATAATTTTAACTTTAATAATTTATTGCCTGATACCAAATCCGGTATTTTCGCAACAGAATCAATCAGGACAAAATATGAATACAGCATTGTTAATTATTGACATTCAGAATGATTATTTCGATAAAGGTGCTATGTCACTCGTTGGTTCAGACAACGCAAGTAATAATGCGAAACTGATTCTTGAGAGATTCAGAACTGATGGTTTGCCGGTAATTCATATAAAACATATCGCGACAAGACCTACAGCAACATTTTTTCTGCCAGACACAAAAGGAGCTGAAATCCACGACAACGTAAAACCAACTGGAGATGAAAAGGTAATTGTCAAGCATTACCCAAACAGTTTCAGAGAAACAGAATTACTTGATTATCTGAAAAGCAAGAATATAACTGATCTGGTCATCTGTGGCATGATGACTCATATGTGTGTTGATGCAACCGTAAGAGCAGCAAAAGATTATGGATTTAATATCACACTGATTTCAGATGCCTGCGCAACCAGGGACCTGGAAATAAACGGACAGACCGCAAAAGCAGAAGAAGTACAAATAAGCTTTTTAGCTGCATTAAATTATACCTATGCTACTGTTATAACAACAAGTAATTATTTGAAAATAAATAAAGCCGGCACAAATAATAAGGAATAATATGAAGAAAAAAATACATCTGTTTCTGTTTAATGGATTTTCTGACTGGGAGATTTCATATCTCACTCCGGAATTATATAAAAGCGATCAATTTGAGTTAGTTTATTTTTCAAAGAACGGGAAACCTGTAACTTCAATGGGTGGATTGTACATTACCCCACAAACCTCACTTAATGAACTAAAATACGGAGATATGGAAATGTTGATTCTTCCTGGTGGTACAGCCTGGGAGACAGGAGAAAACGCTGAAATTGAAGAATTAACAAAAGCTGTATTTGAAATAGGAAAACCAATCGCCGCAATTTGTGCAGCAACAACCTTCCTTGGACAATCAGGATTATTGGATAACCTGAAACATACCAGCAACGATTTATATTATTTAAAAGGAGTTGCTCCAAAATATTCCGGTGATAAGAATTATCAAAACGTACTGGCAATAACAGACAGAAATATAATTACAGCTAAGGGAGTTGCTCCGATTGAGTTTACCAGGGAAATTTTTAAAACGATTGGATTATACAGCGATGATAAAATTGAAAAATGGTTTCAATTATTTAAGAACGGGATCTGGAGTGAGTAAAAGCCGACGAACGACTGCCCTGATGCTGCTTCGGGTAACGCAATATCCCCGAATTGCTACGCTTTAATCCCGGGCATTTTATCTCCAACCCCCGGGCATTTACCTGCCGGAAAATAACAGAAAAATCTGGTACAATTTTTGCTATTTATCTGTGGCCCTAACACATAAGAAAATGAAAAAACATCTGTTGTTCTTTTCTGTTTTAGCATTAGCGCTTATCAGCTGCACAAAGTCGAAGGAGGTACCTTCTCCTTCTGTCCAGTTTAATTTAGGAACATTAACAAAGGGATATTTAATAAAATTTGTCCCTTTCGAAAATCAGAAGGCAATTGAGTATAATCAGTTAGACACTCTGAATTATTTCTGCATTGTTATTACAGAAGTCCATGTGGATTCAACATATTTCCTGGGGACTCAGAGAAAGCCAGTTTTTGAGGTTGATATAGCTACAAATGGTGACAGAGAAAATTTTCTGACCTGGCACAATTGCAGGATGGGCGGATGGGGAGGAGGTGGTTCAGTTGGCAGTCATGACTGTGAAATAAGCGGACAAATTGAGCTTCCCATAAAAATCTCAAGTCATATTGTTCCCTATAATGATACAATTGAAATTGCGAATGGCAACGATAATATCAGAGTTTCATATGTTTCATCATATACAAAATTGTCAAAACAGGACTCTTTACGGGTTATTAAAAACTGAAGTACAAAATAATCAGATCATGTTATGACAAACAGATCTGTGAACCAGTAGTGCTGCACCTCGCAATACAACATCGCATGTATCGACTGGCTTTCGTGGCCCATTTATGCCATGATAACTCTAATTTTTTTGAAATGAAGGGAAAATTCATTCTTCTGATTTTGATTTTTCTTTGCAGTTGCAGCCAGAAACATCAAAATCTTTCCAAAGACAACTCAATAATTGTTACCGGCAGAGTATTAAATCACGATCCCTTAAACAATTCGGTTATTATTGCGCCAAACAGAATTGCCGTTAATCGTGAATTGATCAAAGCCTCTCTGGATGAAAATGGATTTTTTAAAGCATCTTTCAAGAGTTATGTCCCTATTGATTTCTTCATATCATACTCAACTAACTTTCTTGTCCTGGCTCACCCCGGAGATAGTTTGTTTGTCGAGTTTGACGGATCTGCAAAGAACAGACCTGAATTGCTGGATGATATTAAGTTTTCAGGTGATTTCGCCAGCGAAAATCAGCAAGCCGCAGAATTTCAGGAAATGTATTATTCAAATAATTTTTATCCGAACATAACAAAGAGGGACTCCATGATGGAAGTATATGATCCTGAAAGATTCACATCTTATCTGGACTCATGTCGTGGCGAATGGGATAAGCTTTTAGCAAGATTTAGAGAGAGATATCATCCCACAGAAATCGTACTTAACTGGGCAAAGAGAACCTTAGAAACTGATTATTATCAAGACTTATTGTATTATATCAAGGTATACGACGACAGAGCTGAGAAAAAAGGCGTATCAGCTGAAAGAATTCCGGCAGAATACCTTAATCTCATTAAACAACATTTCAAGATAGATAAATCTGTATTGATCAACGGTTTCTCGATGTTTGGTTTCGTCGATTATTATAAAATTTACATAATGGAAATCGTTAGACGCGAAAATAAGCAGTTCTTCAGTTCCCGTGACACAGTATTAAAGCATCAGGATGTCCTTGACTCTTTAAGATTTTTTGGTACAATAAATAACACTTATGATTCTCTTCTAAGGCAGATGGTTTTGACTGAGATGCTCTATCAGGGATTGGAGTTCTCAAAAGTTGAAATTTTCGATCGTTTTAAAAAGGAGATAAACGAGATCATTACAGAACCATACCTCAAAGAACCATTATTTGAGGAGTACAGGAACACTTTAGATAAAATCAATAATCCGGTTCTTGCTTCAGATATCATTCTTAAAAAACTTAACAGCAGTATGCTGACAGCTTCAATTGACAGCATTATAAAGTCAAAAAAAGGAAAAGTTATTTATCTCGATTGCTGGGCAACCTCGTGCGGACCTTGCTTATCCGAATTACCGCAATCATTAAAACTTATTAAGGAATATAAGGGTAAAAACGTCTCTTTCATATTTGTTTGTATTGACTCAGAAGATAAAAACTGGAGAGCAGTCTTAAGCCGGCTTCAACTTAAAGGAGAGCATATCTTCCTGAACAAAGAGGAGAGCGCAGAATTCAAAAATCTTTTCAACATAACTGGAATTCCACGTTATATGCTGTTTGACAAGAAAGGCAATATTGCAGATGGCAATGCACTTTCTCCTTCATTTATTAGAATCAAAATTGACAAGTTGCTTAATTAAACGTACCCTAACATGTAAAACAAAAGTTATTATCGGTCCGGTTTAAAACATTGCCACCTGTTGAAATAATTTTAAGTCAAATACGAATGTCATTTGGAAAATAAGAATTAAAAAAGGACGTCCAGATATTTGTAAGTTTATTGATCAATTTACATTACTGTCAATAATTCGCAATCTTATGAAAATTGTAAATATTTTAATTATAATTTCTTTACTGGCTATAATAAGTTGTAGCACAAAAAGAGATCAGGCAAATAATTTTACTTCTTCAAGAGATACATTAGTACTTACTATGGAGAAGATAAAAGGCATTGGCCTGTTCTCAGCTGGTGCTGGATCAATTTCTTTTAGAGATACTACCGAACAATATGATTATCATGTAATATTTCCTAAGAACATTACCGATATAAAACTCGCCTGGACCCACATTGACGCAAAACCACTTCAATTTGGAAACTTAAAAAATGATAAGTCGGATTACATGAAAACATTTTTAAAAGAAAATTTTCCTTCCAAAATTGACACTTTAAATTTGCCATCAATAAAAGTGAATTCTATCAGCTTTTTGACAGGGAAAAGAGGGGAAGATATGGTATTCATCGTTGATGAAAATAACAATAAAGATTTTCGCGATGATTCTGTAAGGCTCTATCAGAAAATTGACTGGAGGTCTGTTTCCAAACTAATTAAGTGTAAATACAAGATATTTAACGGTAAAGAACTTGTTGAAGATTCAAGTTGGATTAATGTCGGAACAGTTAATGATAATGATAATGATTTGTGGTTTTTTGTATCACATCATTTAGAATCGACATTTTCAATTGACAACCAGGTCTATCAAATCGGAGTTACCGATTCACAATCACACTTTGGTTTTGATGAGCCTGTTCTTGCTCTGATATCTCAAAACGGAATTAGAAAGGATACTTTACCAGAATCTGAACAATTTAAAAAAGGTGAATATGTGAAGCTTAAAAACACTTATTATTGCTTTTATGATATTTCAAATGATGGGAAGTACATCATCTTAATAAAAGAAAATGACTTCAAAAATAAAGTCGGGACACAGGTTGGAATGATTGCCCCATATTTTAATTGTCACTCAATTGACGGTGATTCAATCTCATTAAATGATTTCAAAGGGAAATATCTTCTTCTTATAAATGTCTCAGCCTGCTGGTCCAAAGTTAGCAGTTACACATGTTTTAAGGATTTAACAGAAGCCTACAGAGGCAAATTAGAGTTTTTGGGAATTGATGATTCTCCTGTTAGCCTAAGAAACAACATAAAAAATTTAAATATTTCAGATCGATTCGTAATTGCAGAAGATAATCAGATGATTAGAAAAGCTTACAGACCTCATTTTTGTTCCAGAACATGTTTTCTGATTAGTCCAAAAGGATCAATTGTCGACAAATTTGAAATATTTAATTGGAAATCTAATCTGGCACGAATATTCGGAGAAAAAAATTAATGATTGCTAACAGGGAGAATAGAAGTAAATCGACTGAACAAGCTTTTTGTAAAGCGATTCATGGTATAAGGACAAATTCGTGATGAGAGCCAAGTCCTGATCTGCAGAGTGCGCATGACTTTTTTAATGGATGGGAACAGCTTTCTGGCTTAAGTACCATGTCCCGAAAACTATTTGTACTCCCAAGAGCTTGCTTCCGGTGACACATCCTCTCATACCGTCTGACCATTAGCCATGAGGACTAAATATTCCCGCCCGACAATTCACACTTTGTTTTACAGTTACACTGCGCTGTCGGATGACCATGAATGATAACAGAAAAAGCAAATTTTAAACTAATTAAATGGATTTAACCCTGAGACAATCTAAAACCAAACAAATACTACCCTTGGATGTTGAATAACAACTATAAGTAGCGTAATAACAACCAAAAGTGTTTGAATTAATTTTATTCCGGTGATTCCCCAAAATAACTTTGCCGTATCAATAAATTTAAAAAACAGAAGATATGGTAAACTTTAAAATGATTGGTAATAAAATTACCGAAGCAAGAAAGAAAGCAACTATTTCTCAGGCGCAACTTGCTCAGCGGCTTTTCATAAGCTCACAGGCAGTAGGAAAATGGGAACGCGGAGAATCAATGCCAGATATCATTACTTTTAACCGGCTGGCAGAAATTCTGGGTGTCGACCTTAACTATTTTTCAGAAGGTGGATTTCCTGTTTCCTCTGAATTAACTCCAAATGAGTTTCCGGAAAAACAAACAGGCGGTTTGTCATCCTCAAAACAGAAGATTAATCGCAGCTGGGATATGTCAAGCGGGAACTGGAAGGACGCTGACTTTTCCGGATTAAAAAACTTACACGAGAAATTCAGCTCATCTAACATGCTCCGTTGCAGGTTTGTTGGTTCTGATATGTCAGGACTTCTTTTACAAAGCAATAATGTACATACCTGTGACTTCTCAAGTTCCGACTTCAGCAGAAGCCACATCAAGAACTCCAACTTCTTAAATAATATGTTTAAGAATTGCTCGATGAAAGAAACTGAATTTTCACAGACCTATATCTCCGGTTGCGATTTCACAGGTGCTGATTTTACAGGTGTAATAATCAGGTCAGGTGGTTTTGGAAAAAATACAATAACGGACGCAATTTGGGCTTATACCTCCTTTATTGGTTCACATATAGCAGATGTTGTTTTCACAGGTACATTAACGGACTGCTCGTTTGAAAACTGTTCGTTTACCAGGTTGACCTTCAAAAATGCCAGCATCTTTAATACTTTCTTTAAAAACAAAAGTTTAAAAAGGATCAAATTCATTGACTGTCAGACAGACCGGATAACATACGAATTTCTGAAAAACGGAAAAGCCGATTTAACAGGACTCACTTTGTTATCAGAAGGAAATGAAGAAAAACTTAGGACTTAGAACTTACTGTTAAAAGAATCTTGCTTAAAATGTTAACATGGTCATGAAAGGTAAGTTGTTTCCCTCCATTAGGGACAAGTTGTCACACTCTTTATTCGCCAGTACTACCAATCTCTCGGTCAAAATATTAAACACTTCCTTCGTTTGGTAGGGCGGGCTTTTGCTCCTACGCCCAAGTAAAATTTGTAATGGTTCTTTTACCCTGCCACCAAACATGGCTCTGTCACGTTGTGCAAATCGAGCATCCACCTATGGTTTAAACCTTTCACTGTGACAGCTTCTTAGCCAAATTACATGGCTCGAGCCTGAGATAGTTGCTGGGTAAAACAACATTTCTTTTTTCCCGACTATCATGTCCAATTATCTGGCGGACTGATATAAACATTATTTCTCATTTATGAATTCGAATAAAAATTTCATTCCTAAAGTATTTTATCTTAATTTTAATTAGGTCATTAAAATGAATCCGATAATGAGAATCTTAATTAGTTTCTTACTCGTGATCTTATTGATCTTTTCATCCTGCAGGAGCGAAAAATCATATTATTTGGTTGATGATGCTAATCTTGTCCTGAAAAAAGCCAGACATGATAAAAAGTTTATTTTCCTTGATTTTTATACAGTCTGGTGTGGCGGTTGTAAAGCGTATGAGAAATATACTTTTGTTGACAGTACCTTCAAAAAATATTTAACTGAAAATTTCTATTCCTCAAGAATCAATGCCGAACTGGCAGAAAATAAAAAAATCACAAAAAAATATGCAATTTCCGGCTACCCGACAGTTATAATTGCAGATCCGGACGGAGAAGAAATTGACAGGATAATCGGTTATAATGATGAGGGAATTGGGAAATTAATTGAAAGGATTAACAGTATTATAAAGGGAAAGGAAAACCTGATTTACCTTGATTCTTTATATAATACAAGCCCTGACAGTATTGAATTATTCAGAAAAATTGCCGGAGAAAAGATCTGGTTTAAAGATGATTATAAGAATCTGATGAAGTTTTCTGAATCCGCTATAAGTAAATCGCATAATCCTGACCTGAGGAATGAAGCCCGATTCTACTTTGCTATCGGAGCTGTAAATGACGGATCAAATCAAAATCCACAGCCACTAAAGGATTTATTAAATTCCCGTATTCTTTTAGATAGTAACTACCTGGAAACATGTAATAATCAGTTACTTTATTTCTATCAAAGGATTAATAATCTTGACAGTATTGATCATTATTATAGCGTGCTTATAAAATTTACACGCCCGGGTGGTCATTTTGGATATATAAGAGACTATGCAAGATTTTTATATGAAAACAACAGGAAGATCGGTCTTGCTGATCGACTAACCAAAGAGTATATTTCTTTTCCCGGATTTGAGGCAGATCACTGGTCCCCTTTCCTGACGGCTCACTCTCTTGCCAGACAAAACAACGTTTTGAAAGGTGTTGAGATATTTGATAAATGGATGGATAAGTATAATCCACCAGATACACAGGACAAAAGCCAATGGCCTTATGTGTTCTATATCGATTACGCTTTGTACTATAAAGTTAGTCTTGATAAGGCTCTCGGTTATGCTAAAGAGCTTGAACATATGAATGCTTCAAAGTATAACAAAAAATTGCTGGCAGAACTATTTTACCTGAATAATAAAAATGATCTCGCGATTGAGAAATTGAAAGAGATAACTGAGATGATTGAGACTGATAAAGAGAAGAAGGAAATTGATGAATTAAAGGTGAGATATATGAAAAAATAAATTACAGGCATTAACATGGTCAGCTTTGTCAATTGCCTGATACAACCCATACTAATTCTCAATCTGCTAACAAAGCCGACCTAAGTAAACATCAACCCATATATTAAAACTTTTGGTTTCTGAACTGATCCTGATGCTTATACAAAGGCCATAGGCCGTTGAACCGAAGCTCCATGTGATATTGTTTTTGCACACCACATGGCAGCTATATCATGACAGAAAAAAATTCTGTCCACTAAAGGGACTTCAATCGCAGTCAGTCTGGGGACTATTTTATAGATTACAAATCCTGCATTTCCGATAGTCCCATCCCGTTCCAAAATCGACGTCCTTTCCTTTAAAACATATTCCATCTGTTTTCCTTTTTTAATTATAAACCTGAAAATTTATTACTATGAAGAAAAAAATGATCCTGGTTTTGCCAATGATCCTTATTGGATTGATGTGCAATCGAATCTCGTTCTCTCAATGTCCCAATGTTCCATATCATATAAGTGAACTGTGTGGCTCCAGACTTTTGGTAACAAACACTAATCATACATTTCTGTGTCACCAGTTTGTGAGGTTGTATTATGAAAGCAGTTGCACAAAACCCACATGGAATAGCCTTTTGACTTCGATCTGCTCATGGGACCCGAATCAATATGAGTCTCCTAACTCATACTATTGGGATCTGAATACGTATATTAAGGTCGCTGAACAATATGCCAATATTGCCAGATATCAGCGTTCACTTTGCGGTATTGATCATTCGCAGGTGAAAGACAGCCAATATCCTACCAAATATATATCAAAGTACGGTCAGGATGGTCCAGTGGTTGGGCATGATCTTCATAACTCAGACTATGATATTACCTGTCCCGGAGTATCAACTGATTATACTTACTATTTCTATCTGGGTAAAATCACAGGACCTTCGTCAATAACAAGCTCTTCACCTGTCAGCTGTAGTGTGAATTCCAGTGCAGGAGTATCTTATAGCTGGACAGCTTCACCCTCAGGACTGGTAAATCTTTCCAACAACACTACTTCTAACGTAACTGTTACGCCGGTTCAGAATGGTACCGTAACACTTACTCTGACTGCTACCGGTATTGCCGGATCAACAATAACCCAGACCAAAAGTATTACAGTTTCACTTCCACCTCCACCGCCACCACCATCCATAACAGGGAACTATGACAATGGAGGCAATTATAATGTGACCCTGTTTACTGTTAATCATGTGTCGGTAGGAAGTGTCTTTATACGAGTTTCCTGTCCCGGAGCCACAACCTATACCTGGCAAAAGACTGCAGGCAATGTAAACGCCTATCTTGCTCCCGGACCTACAGCTTCTTTCAGTATGACATCAGGTGGCACTATCACCATTCTGATAACCGCTAAAAATGGTTCAACCACGATCACTTCAAAATCCGTTACTTTTTATAACTGAGTAATCTGACAAATAATTGAAACTATGAATTACAAAAGAATAGTTATTATGATTATTACTGTAATAGTCATAATTATATCATGCAAAAAAGAAGAGACCAGCATTACTGTCTCAAAAGAAAATTCAGTCTCTGATCTTCAGGGTAATAACACTGAGATGCCGCTGGTGGCAGTAAGATCTTCAGCATCGGGATTTGAGTATATTGAGCTGATCGGCCATTCTGAAATTAATAATCCTGACTGCAAATATTTTGCCATAACAATATATGCCTCTTCCATCACGAACAGGACATATACTGTTCCTGAATATAACCCCGGTTATATTTATGATAATACTTCTGGATATGCATTGGCTTATTATTCCAAAACTCCATCCAGTGAAGTAACAGACTGGTATTCATCGCAGTACATTCAGGGAGCCGGCGGTTCAGTTACAATATCCGGCATGTCCGGCGACCGGGTACGGGGCAGCTATGATCTGACACTGGTAAGTTTCAGAGACAGAAGCAAAACTCTGAGCCTTAAAGGTAATTTTGAGGCAAATATTGCTTCAACAGACAACTGATAAAAATATAACTGACGGTCAGTAAGGCAGGTACAGTTCTTGTTCTAAAATTAATGACGAGCTGATCGTGATAACCCGTTAATGAGCTATGCCTGCACCTGACTGATCATTAAGCTGTTGAGATAACTCATTGAGCTTTGAAAAGAGCTCCCTGTATCTCCTGTTATTCTGATATCTGATAAACCACGGAACGGAAAGTAGCATCAGAATTATTACACCAAGTAAAGGCAACGGGACAATTTCATTGCTCCATGATAAATTCTTAAACCCACCTATATCTGCCAGGTAGCTGATTATTATCAAGATAGCCGACAAGTAGAAGAGGACCATGTAGATTGTAAAATCAATGGTCCTTATTTTTTTTAATTTCCTGCAAAAAACAGATAAAGAATCTTTAAGAGATAAATTGTCAGCAGTTCTGGTCAGGACAAATAACCTTACAAATTCTGAAGTAGCAGTTATTATAAGGAAGATGCCAGCTATAGCGAGCGGAAGTAAGGCTCTGAGTGATAAATTAAGTTTCAGATATACAAGGGCATATATCATTAGTCCACCATAAATAAAAAAGAGCAACACATAAAGGATAGCTTTCAGTTTTACATCCTGCAAACTCTTAGAGATTGCCTCGCTATGTTTCAGACCAATGGTCTTTTCAAGACTTTCATCAGAAAATATATTTTCGCACTTTGTATAATTGGCATCCAACCACATCCTTTTAAGATCATTTTTATCCATTATTCAGTATTTTAATAAGTTGAGATTTTATCCTGTTGATTTTTACTCCGGCATAATTCTCTGAAATGCCGGTTATCTCTGCAATCTCGCTGTAACTGAAATCTTCGAGGTACAGCAAGATTATTGCTTTTTCAATGTCCAGCAGCAAATTAATAGCCAGATAAAGTTTATCCTTATTATCATTATCAGGGCTGTTGTTGGATTCAGCAATATTGAATTCGGTTTTTGAAAGTTCAGTGTGTTTTGGCAGGATGCTTTTTTTTCGGATTATGTCGATGGCAGTATTCAAAGCGACCCTGTAAAGCCAGGTGGAAAAAGCAGATTGACTTTTAAATCCAGGATATGATTTCCAGAGTCTTATCAGTATTTCCTGGTAATAGTCCTCCCTGTAGGGATCCCTGAGGAAATATATATTACAGATCTTATGTAATATCCCCTGGTGACTCCTGATTAATTCTATAAACTCTTTTTCCACCTTCTGAATGATTGTAATATCAAGTTAGTCGTATATATTGATACAATTATTACAAAATGGTGAAAAACCAGTGGTAAATCTTCCGTTTAAATTAAATATGTTTTCACAATAGGGCAAAGAAATTACAATCAATTTATACCGCCTGCCCATTATAAACCAATATCGTCACAAATCAGCTTTCCTCAGGGACTTGAGATATATTATTATAAGGATAAGCAATACAGTCCCCCATATTACTGACAGCATCCAGGTCGGTGCATTTTTATTTCCAATACTAGTCAGATGCAAACCCGCATAGCTTAGTTCATATGCGATGTTTGCCCCCCAGTGAATTCCGAATGCAAGCCAAAGTGATTTCATTATAACTACACAGAAACTTAAAACCAACCCCAGCAGAAACAGATAAGCTAATACTGAGATATCATCATTAAGTCTCCAGATATGGTTTAATACATAGATTACAGCAGATAACAGTATCCAGATAATTGGCTTTAAAGATTTCAAATGTCCATATAAATATCCCCTGGTCAAAATATCTTCAGCAATTGATGGGAAAAAAGTCATTACCAGGGTCAGTGGAAGACTTTTCAGAAAGAAACTGAATGATTGGATGTTTTTTAACTCTTCAAAATTTAATCCAACTGACAGTAAGATTGATAAACTGAATGAGACCATCCCTGCCAACAGACCCCCTAATAATACCGGATACCATTTTCCTTTTAATGCTAATCCATAACCTTCCAGGAACTTCCATCCCTGTAATCTGCTGAGAAATATTGCTGCAGCTAAAAAACCAATTTTGAAGACAACGGTTACCCAAAAAGACTGAAAAAATTCCGGGAAATGATAAATAAAAAAAAGGAATATAAAGCCAGCTGTAATTGATATCCGCTTATTCATATTTCTTTTTTTTACAAAATTATGAATTAATTAATTTCAGAAACCAATTAATATCGCCTTTGCGTTATTTGCCATGCTCCACGCATTTTGAATTCTTTTGCATTTTCAATATCTAAAGGGAAAAACAATTTTTCAGAATCATTCAAATACTTATTTTAGCATATTAAACTCAAAACAAGATAATGCTTAACGACATCTGAACATTTTCTTTTTACCGATGAAAACAAAAATCCAATCCTTCGAAAACTCATGGGGTAACCAAACCCGGGCTGAATCATACTCCAAACTGGAATTTCCAAATACATATTACCTTGCTTACAGGGATCTCCCTCAAATAATTTCATCGCATGTTTCGGGGAAAAAAGCTATTGACTTCGGTTGCGGAACAGGCCGCTCAACCAGATTCCTAAAACAACAGGGATTTGATGTAACCGGGATCGACATATCACCCGAGATGCTGAATATTGCAAAACAGCTTGACAATGCAGGTGATTATCAGGTAGTTTCAGATGGTCATTACAGCCACCTGGGCGTGAATCAATTTGATCTTGTACAATCAATATTTACCTTCGATAATATTCCGGGTTGGGAAAACCGTACAAAAATCCTTGCCGGACTCCGTGACTTACTGAAAAACTCAGGAAAAATTATCTGTCTGGATTCAACACCTGAACTTTATACAAATGAATGGGCTTCATTCTCCACAAAAGATTTTCCGGAAAACCTGAGTGCAAAAACAGGAGATATTGTGCGCGACATAATGCTCGATGTTAAAGACCGCAGACCTGTTGAAGATATATTCTGGACTGTTCAGGATTATCACATCCTCTTTGAAAAGGCAGGACTAATTCCTGAAGCAACATACAAGCCACTTGGACGAAGAGAAGAGCCATTCGACTGGATCTCAGAGGTTCACACTGCACCATGGATGATTTTTGTCCTGAGTAAAATGTAGTTATAAGATACATCCGATATTTTTAACAGGAAAATTATGTTTAAAAGACTCATAGCCAGTAATTTTCGGAAACCAGCAGGTTTAGTAGGACGGTATATCATAAAGTATCTGAAGAAAAATCAGGTAGAATATGATGAACTGGGTCCTACGCTCAGGCTGAATAAGGACAATGTTGTTCTTGAGATAGGATATGGATTAGGCAGAGGTATTTATGACTTCTCACGAAAATATGGCTGTACATTTTATGGAATTGATTTTTCACGGTTAATGTATTCGAAAGCTCTCAGGCTAAACCGTGAAAACATAAAGCGCGGTAAAGTAATACTGCAATGTGCCGACTTCGATGATTGTGATTTTGAAGATGTTACTTTTCATTGTATATATTTTCTGAATGTCATCTATTTCTGGAAGGATATTCACAGCAGGCTGGAAAAGATATTTAAGCTTCTTAGTCAAAACGGGAAAGTCATAATTTTCATGGCAGATGCAGAGTGTTTCAAGGATGAGAAACAATATGAAGGAGAGACGATATTTTACCTGCATAGTATAGTTGATGTAGTTAAAGAAATGGAGAAAATAGGGTACATCAATATTGAAACAAGAGAACACACAAAAGAGAAGAAATGTTACTACATAACAGGATATAAAATCAGCTAGTTGAACAGCCAGAGATTTTATTAACAGCTAATAAAGACTGATCAGGGTGAAAAGACTATTTAAGCAGGATCGGTGCAGCAATTGAAAAATCCTGACGTCTATCATCAAAATCATTAGCTATGAAGAAAGAATTATCTCCTGTCATCATTTTTGCCATTCTGCTGGTTACATCCTGTTCGACCACAAGAATGAACACTATCAAAACATCTGAAATGTATAAACCGGATTCCCAGGAATTGTACAATACGATTGTTAAGCTTGACAGTGTTTTTTTCGACGCATATAATACCTGTAAAATTGATGTCCAGGCTGCATTTTACTCTGACAGCATTGAATTTTATCACGACCAGGGGGGGCTATCAACATCCAAAAAGGATATTCTTGAAGGCACAAAGAAAAATATCTGCGGAAAAGTCACAAGAGAGCTGGTGAAAGGAAGCATAGAGGTATATCCAATCAATGGATATGGAGCAGTGGAATTCGGGCTGCACAAATTTCACAACAATACACAGACAGAAGATGCTCCTTCCAGAACAGGGAAATTTGTTATTATCTGGCAGTATAAAGACAACAACTGGAAGATTAAGCGAGTAATAAGTCTTCATTGAAAATATACCTTTTCGTATGAACCCATTTAAACTGGCATTCCGCCACTTATTCCGCAAGGGAGAGCATACTACTACCCGAATCATATCACTGGCTACCGGACTCGCTTTTGGCATTTTGCTCTTAGCGGAAGTCTTTTACAATTACAGTTACGACAGTTTCTATCCTGATGCAGGACGGATCTATGTTGTTCACGAAAACTTTATACAGGATAAATCGGTAGCCAGGATTATGGCCTTTCCGAGAGTCAGTGGAGCAATTGCTCCTGGCCTGAAGTCAGAGGTTCCCGGCATTGAGGCAGCCTGCAGGCTGAACTCTATCGGGAAAAATGTCTTTTATACCGAGAATCTGAACAGCTATGAAGCTGAATTCGTATTGAGCGATGAATATCTTTTTGATGTCCTCCCGCGCCCGGTGATCAGCGGAAATCCCAAAGAGATATTGAAAACACCTGATTTGTGCATGATCTCGGATAAAATTGCAACGGCAATCGGAGGAGAAGTGACAGGGAAGGTGATAACCTTAAAGAGGTTTCCTGACACAAAGCTAACCATAGCCGGGGTATTTAAAAATCTTCCTGAAAATACAAATTATAAATACGATATACTCATTTCAATGGTTTCCACAAAGCAGTTTACCCCGGATGGAACTGCTAACTGGATTGGTAATGACCGGTATTATTCATGCGTAAAGCTGTCTCCCGGAGTCAGTCCTGAAAGTCTTGCCCCGGCTGTCAGAAAAATGCAGGAGTTACACCAGGACATCTCGAAACTGGAACAGGAGCAGGGAGGTCTCGTTTTAAAATACTCATTTTTGCCAATCAGGAAAATACATGCCGACAATATAAAGGACATGACTATCATTCTCAGCACTATTGCAGTTGCAGTACTCTTTGTATCGCTGATGAACTATATCCTGCTGACACTGAGCGCACTGGTAAATCGTGCAAAATCATCGGCTATTTATAAAACTTTCGGGGCTAAGACTAAGGATTTACATCAATTGATATTTATTGAAACCTTTCTGCTTTTCGCCATTTCAGTAATTGGAGCCGTTCTTATCATTGCAGCATCGAGACCAATTGCAGAATCACAACTTCAGCATAGTATCAGTGCAGTATTAAACCCTTATGTAATATGGCCGTTACTGGCAATTATCGTTGTATTAATAATTGTAACAAGTTATCTGCCTGGACGGTTTTTTTCGCGCATACCGGTGGCAACTGTTTTCCGTTCATATAAGTTGAAAAATAAAACATGGAAACTGGTATTGCTCGCCATTCAGTTCATTGGTGCCTCTTTTATCCTTACGCTGATGATCATTGTAACAATGCAGTACAGCAGGATGAAGAACGCAGACCATGGATACCAGACAAAGGGAGTTTATTATGGATCGACTGTCGGAATGGAAGGAAGTAAACTTTCTGCCGTAATTAACGAATTAAGAGCTTTGCCCGAAATGGAAAAGGTCGGATTGGGCTTTGATTTACCAATGCATGGAGCTGCCGGAAATAACGTGTTATCGCAGGATAGAAAAAGCGAACTTTTCAATGTTGCGGATTTCTACCAGGCGGATGAGAATTTTCTCTCAATTTTAAATATCCAGGCATCGGCAGGGCACAATTTTTCGCAACTGGATGCTGCTGCTAATGATGTGCTGATCAGTAAAAAGGGAGCAGAGCTGCTGAAATTAAATAACGGCTGGACCGACGGTGTCGTTGGGAAACAAATCGAGGTTACCGAACATGGTCCAACGACCGTATGCGGAGTCTTCCCCGATTTCATTATCAATTCAATAGCCGACCCGGATTCGCGGCCGTCAGTGTTTTTTTATCTGCCTGAAGAAAAATTTGAACAATTGAAATCAGAGAAGCCGTCGGCTTCATTTATGATTCTGATGAAAGTACATGAAGGTGCAGGAGACGGTTTGATAAAAAAACTTACAAATATTTTTAATATGGGTATGCCCCAAAAAGATGCATCAATAAGCAGTCTGGAGGATGAACTGAATAATAAGTATACAGCAGAAAAGGGATTCCGTAACGCCTTACTGGCAGGGAATATTGTCATCTTACTTATTACTGTTATCGGCTTACTGGGTTATACAACAAATGAGGCCAACAGGCACCAGAAAGAAGTTGCCATACGAAAAATCAGCGGTGCTACGCTTCTGGAAATATTGAGGGTTTTTGTTTTGGAGCTGGAATACATAGCCATTCCCTCAGTTCTTGCAGGACTGATCGGTGCGTGGTTTACAGTACATAAATGGATGCAGAATTTCGCGGTCAAGGTCCCGCTTAACTGGGGAATATTTGTTCTGTGCAGCTTTTCTATCCTGCTTTTAGTCGCATTGGTTGCTGCTGTAAACTATTACAGAACCGCCAGCAGGAACCCGATTGAGGCGCTGAGGTGTGAATAAGTGAAAGTAGGAGAGCTGCAATGGTGAGTAGACGACAGAGGCTGTATTTAAAGCCGGATTTGGTTTTTTCCCCTTTGTGTTACTTTACATTTTCCTTTGTGATCCTTTGTGGTTCAATTCTTTATTTTTTACCACAAAGGAACACTAAGGTTAACACGAAGGACACAAAGTACTTTTAATACAGCCTCTTAACAATAAGCCGGTACACTTTTCCGACAATTTTGACATTGATGAAATATTGGTCTTATAATAAAATTTATTTCCCTGAAGAACAGAAACAATATAAATACTCCATCGTATAAATCAGAACAAAAATCATTGCATCATAAACACAAAAGTCAGTGGTAATATGTAATTGAATAATTATATTCATACCTTATCATAAAAACCTTGTTCTGCAAATTTCAACTAAATCTAAAATGAAAAAGGCCTTACTAATTTTATTATTTGTTAGCATTTCTATGCTTATGCCTGCTCAATGGCAAAAAACAACTTTGCCTTTTGGGGGGGTTATTCAATGTATGGCATCAGATGGAGTAACCATCTATAGTGGAACTTATTTAAACGGTGGAGTATATTCCTCCACTGATAATGGGAGTAACTGGACTGCAAAACCTATCGGAGTCGACAATCCGATAGTAAACACAGTGGTTATAAATGGTAATCAGGTAATTGCAGGGACTGTCTTCTCCGGTATATATAAATCGGTTGATGGCGGGAATAACTGGTCAGCAATCAATAATGGATTAACAAATAAGGTTATCGTTTCCTTATTTGCAGATAAGAATATCATTTTCGCAGGAACAAACGGGGGGATCTTTTTGTCCAAAGACAATGGCAGTAACTGGATAAAATCTGATAATGGCCTCCCAAACACAACAATTACTGCTTTTGCTAAAATTGACAGCTGCATTTTTGCCGGTACGTGGAGTTCAGGAATATATTTCTCGGTAGATACGGGAAAGAACTGGACGGCCGTAAACAATGGACTTACAAGTAACAATATCAGGGCCTTCGCAGTGAGAGGTAAAGTAATCTATACTGGTACTTTGGAAGGCGGAGTATGTATGTCAGCCGATTTCGGGAAAAAGTGGTTACCTAAAAATACCGGATTGACAAATTCCTTCGTATATACTTTAGCTGCTGATAAGAAAAATATATTTGCGGGTACTGCAAACGGCGTTTATTTATCAACCGATGATGGTAATAACTGGAATCAGGTGAATACTGGCCTCATAGATCCATTCATTCAATGTCTGGTTATCAGCGGAACCAACACGTTTGCAGGTACGTCTGGGAGCGGAGTATTCCTGACGAATAATAATGGAGCAAACTGGATCCAGGTTAATAAAAATTTAAATGGTTTATCCGTTAACTCTTTTAGTACAAAGGATGACTATGTTTTTGCCGGAACTGATCTTGGGGGAGTATTCTCCTCCAGGGACAACGGAAATACCTGGGTTTCCGCAAACACGGGAATACCTACAAAATATATCCGGTCACTGACGACTTTTGGCGATAATATTTTAGCAGGCACCGTCAGCAGTGGCGTATATCTGTCTTCTGACAATGGAAATAACTGGATTGAAAGAAATACAGGCTTGACGAGTCTGGTTATTAATTCGCTGATAATTAAGAATAATACAATTTATGTTGGAACAGATGATGGTGTTTTCTCATCTTCTGATATTGGCAAAAACTGGTCTCATTTTAATTTTGGATTGACAACCTCCACCATTAAATCTTTAGCAATAAGCAAAAACAGGATCTTTGCCGGAACAGCGTTTGGCGGTGTGTACTGCTCTGAATTAGATAAAAATGACTGGAAAAAAGCCGATAGTGGAATACCTTCCAATAATATTATCAGAGCATTATTAGTCTGCGATACATTATTACTTGCAGGTACATCTACCGGCGTATATATAACAGGCAATAACGGAGACTTATGGACGGAAAGGAATATAGGTCTGTCTAATTTAATCGTCACTTCCTTAACAATGGTAAATGGTAATATTTATGCAGGAACTGAGAATGGATTATTTATTTCGTCAGATTCTGCAAAAACCTGGACTCTGAAGAACGAAGGAATGAACGCATTTGCGGAAAAACCTTCAATTACGAGTCCAAAAAGTCTTAACATTACCGGAGGTTCATATATAGGGGCATTGACCTACAATAAGGATTATATTTTTGCCGGTGCCAAAAATGGAGTGATCTGGAAACAGAAATTAATAAAAACAGGAACAATTTCAGTTTTCTCTGACGTTGATATTAACGTTTTTCCAAATCCGGCAAATGACATTTTATATTTTGATTATTCCGGAGGGAATGTGAACATCTCGATAATTGATCTTCAGGGAAATGTATTGATCAAAAAACAGGTTGCTGAAGGGCAGATTGATATAAGCAGGTTAAACAGGGGTATTTACTTTATCAGGATTGCTGCTAAAGGATTTTTTACCACGAAAAAACTTATAAAAAACTAAACAGGCTGGAATAAAGCCGCATTCTTTGTCGCAAAAATTCAGACATCGTACTTTTCCGGTTGGAAAATACTAGCTATATTTATGTCACCTTCAGGTTGGTAAAGAGGTGAAACGAATGATATTGGGTGCGGTTCTATATTTACGAAACAGCAATGAAGCCGTCGGTTTTTATATGAAGGCTTTCAGAATGACATTGGGCTACAATGTGAAAAATCCCGACGGATCATACCTTCATGCAGAATTGCTTAAAGACGGGAACAGTATTTTTGCCGTTGGTGAGTCTGCTGACGAAGAAATCCGTGAGATTATGCTGAGTACAAAATGTCCCACCATGTGTTATGGAATTAACTTTGACAGTGATGAAGAAATGAGTTTTGCTTACTCAATGCTGAGTGATGGGGGTCATGTTCTCAGGCCTATGGGTCCGCTACCCTGGACTCCTCTTTCTGCTGATGTTGTTGATAAGTTCGGTGTTTACTGGTATATCTATGTTTCCCAGCACAGACCCGATTGATATTATCCTGGATTAGAAGAACTTTCTGCATAGTCTGATCAGTTAACATTCAAATAAATCCTGTTTATCATGAAAACACAAATGAGTTTTTTAAACGATTCAGTTTTAAGAAAGATTTCAGCTGTTTCAGTATTCCTTGTTATGGCTATTGCATCAGCCTTCAGTCAGGGAAATTATATGATCAAAGACGGCTGGTGGAAACCGGTCCTGAAAAAGCATAATATTGACCTGGCTAAATTCAACTTCACGAGAACATTCGACATGGGGATGAATGATACCATCAACAATTTATGGTTTGAAGCAGGAGTGAGCGATTCCTTAAACGAAAGGATTGTGCCATTCAGAAAGGCTATCATTATCTCCACGGGTGAAGATAATTCATACTGGATCACGACTGCTGAATATGCCCGTCACGATATTGATAATAATTTACTGATACTCCGCAACGGAACGATGGAAAGATACAATATGAATTCAGAACAGGCAATTCCGGCTGACAGCATTACATACTGGGATATGAGTATCGATATTAAAGGGAATAGTATAAGAATAAGCTCCAAATAGTAAAAACATTCCTGATCACACAAATGATTAAGTTCATCGTGGTGAAAATGCACAACAATTATTAAAAGAATTATTTTTTGATATTTTGTAAGGAATTTAGCTGAGTTTTTAATTCGGCAGACAGGTCAGTTTTTTTGTATGTTATTTCTTTTGAATTCTCACAGTATGTTAAGCCGTTAGGGCCTATCCATTGTTCATAATCACTGTTTTTAATGGTGGTAAAATGTGTCCACTCATCGTTCTTTTGCTTGTCCTGAGTTGTAAACTCCCCACACAGAATATACAATACCTCTTTGTTTGGTTTAATGCTGTATTTGATCTGTACATTCCGGAAAGTTACAGGTAATGGTTGCTGGTTTTTATAGAAATCATTGGCCGAAATAGCAATTATTGATTTTACCACAGCATCTAATGTATCATTTTGAGGTACGGAATACGTTGTACTTTCAGTGCCAGCCTGCGACAATTTTATTTGTTTTTTATCAGATTTTGAATTACATGCTTCCAATATAAATGTTAAAATAATTACAGTAATAATCAATTGCATTATTTGTTTGGCTGGTGTTTGTTTATGTTTGATTTGTGTCTTCATTTTCTTGAAATTTATATTTTCACCTACTCTTTTCGGTTTTCGGTTTACCCGTTTAATGTATGACCTGTTAAGCCTTGTGTGTTGATTATCTCCTTTTTATCATCCGATGTCTTAACCCTCTGCATTTTAACAGATGTATTGGTATTATCCAATCTAAAGTTAAAATTGAATATTACTGTTTATTTTTTTTTAGGTGAGTACGAACTGTTATTATTCCAATTATTATAAAAGGAATTGTTGATAGTAAGATTTTCAGATTAAGGCTTATCAAACCAATAAAAAACATTAGCAGGAATAATATGCTTAATGCTCCCAGCGCTAAAAAAGTTAATACTTTACCGGGCTCCTTTTGAAATAAGGTAAAAATCAAAATCAATTGCCCGCCCAATGGAAATAATATAAACGGATGAACAACCGAACCAGGATCTGTAAATAATTTTTTAAATATTTCAACCTCTGCCTCGAATAGAAACATATGACTGTTCCCGCTCCACTGTAAATACCCAAAAAGAGAAGCTGTTAATAAAAGGAGATTTAAAAGTTTAGTTTTCATATTGTAAAAAAAAATTATGAAGTGATTTTATTTCTTAGTCTTGTTCCTATTATACAACGAACTGGATTCCATATAAATACAGATATGAGATTCAGTTTCATCATTTCTTCAATTTAATATTAGTATTATTGATATATAAATGTCAAAAGTAAGGATATTATAAAACACCAATACCGAATGTTTAAGTATCGTTTGTGACTCTTTATTAATTGTCTTTTAAGCATTTTTCACATTAGTCTTTTAAAACCGTTAATTCCGTAAATTAAATAATAGTTTTTACTGATCTGATAACACAATACTGATGCCAAAATTTTAAATATCATAATATCAGGAGATTAAAAAACAGCGCATAAAATTTTATTGTATCAGAATGAAACAGGAACGGACAAAAAGGATTATTATGATCGGCTTTGGCTGGTCATTACCGGCAGGCTCTTCCAGCCATTCTCCCATTCTCCAATACTCCGATACTCACCCCCGTGACCCCCTCTCTACTTCGTAAAGAGGGGGTAGGTCTCTGATATTGTGAGTGTTATTGATTAAGACTGAGATTCATTCTCACTTAATTCTATACTCTGCTGAACAAATACTAAAGAACTGACATAGATTCTTTTTGACAAAATACCCGATTTAAATTAATTTTGAGGTTAAGACTATATAGTATCAGAAAAGGAGACCAATATTAAACTTATTCAGCAATGAGCCGGGGATTTGTCAAGGAAGATGACCAGGAAGAAGTTCCGTTAGTGCCACAGAGAGCATACCTGCCAGACGGAGTTACGAACTTTGTTACCCCGGCCGGCATGGATCAGCTTTTGGTTGAAAAGCAGGCGCTGATCAATGAAAGAGATTGCCTTAGCAGCTCAAATGAGCATGAGAAACGGATTTCTCTGAATTATATCAATGCAAAATTACAGCTTCTGAACAACAGAATTGCCGAAGCCAGGGTTGTGAATCCGGAAGAACAGCCGCATAATGAAATAAGGTTCGGCGCACAGGTAACTCTCAGGTCAGAATCATCAGGTAAAACTCAGACATTCAGGATAGTGGGTGTAGATGAGGCAGATATTTCAAAAGGCAAGATCTCCTTTATCTCACCTGTGTCGAGATCATTGATCAATAAAAAAACCGGTGACAAAGTTATTTTAAAACAGGCCAGGGAAGATATTGTTTATGTTATAATGAACATTGCCTATAACTGAATTCTTATTCAATATAGAATATGAAACAAAAACTAATTGTTTCTTTAATCTTATGCATTTCCTTTTTAACGCTATTTTGGATTTTCAGGCCACTTCAGTATTTTCGTTCAGAGAGAGACCCATTTGCAACCAATAGCGGGAACTCCATATACAAGACCTTTCCCACTGCAAAAAAAGACACTCTTGATGCTATAAAACGTTGGATCAGACATAATGCTATTCCTCTCCAGACTGTTAAAGCCGGAAGCGGGTTTAAGGATCTGCAGCCTCTAAAGGTGCTAATCGGATCAGCGCATCTTGTCGCTCTTGGGGAAGCCACTCACGGCTCACGGGAATTCTTCGAGCTCAAACACCGGATAATGGAATTTCTCGTTAATGAAATGGGATTCACTGTTTTTGGTATCGAGGCATCTATGCCTGAGGCATTCTATATCAACGACTATATACTGACCGGCAAAGGTAACCCTGAAAAAGCTCTGGCGAGCTTCTATAATTGGGTTTGGAATACCGAAGAAGTTCTGGATATGATTAAATGGATGAGGATCTACAACGCAGATCCCCTTCATATAAAAAAAGTTAAGTTTTATGGGTTCGATATGCAATCTGCTTCACTGGCCGTAAAGCTGGTATTGCAGAATGTACGCAAGATCGATCAGTCGCAGGCAGAAGTATTGGAAAAGCCTCTTGCTATTCTGGCCAATCCTTTCACTGCACCTGATTTTGTGAGCCTTCCGAAGGCAAAGAAAGAGGAAGCCTTCAAGGCGATTAGTAATATACTCAGATTCCTCGAAGAACATAAACGTGAATTCTTGTCCAATGAAAGTGATTCGGAATGGAGCATAATACATCAGCATGCAGTAGTTGTCGCCCAGTACATTGAAAGCAAAATGAATGCAAGCGGTTTTATTAATCTCGATCCGGCTGTACGTGACAAATCAATGGCCGGGAATATCCAATGGATCCTTAATCATGAGGGAGCAGGGACCAAAATGATTATCTGGGCACATAATCTTCATGTTGCAACGACTACTGCTATGGGCAGCGATCTTCGAAAAATGTATGGCAATGATATGTTCGTATTTGGTTTTGCCTTCAACAGGGGATCCTTTCAGGCATCGGAGTTACCAGTTGGTTATAATCAGTATCTGCTTTTCCCTTCGGGCAGAGGAGTACATCAATTTACAGTTAAGCCATACCATTCTGAAACAAACGTAAGTCTGGATCGTATGTTGGCTGAGTCAGGGTTGAAGTATGCAGCAATAAGTCTCCATTCTTTGCCGAAAGAGGGTCCGGTCAGGAGTTGGTTTACAGAAGGACAGCTAACGCGTAATATAGGATCAGCATACATGAATTCAGATAGCACCCGTCTGTTAAAGATATCTTTTGCTCAGGCCTACGACGCATTATTATTTGTTGAGAATACCACTGCCTCACATTTAAATAGCAGCGGGCAGAGATCTCCTGCAACAATTCTTACGGGTCCGGCAAATACTGACTTCGAAGAGGGAATTCAGGGAAAAACACCTATTGGATGGCTTGTTCCGGATCAATCTGCCGCTTTTGGTTTTTCAGTAACCATAAGTGAGAACAATCCATATACAGGAAAACAATGTGCAGTAATCAGTCGTAAGCCTGAGATCCATTATGGTGAGATGTATGGCAGTCTTAGTCAGCAGATTGATGCAGCTCCTTACCGTGGTAAGAAAATCAGGCTCAGGGCAGCTATACGTACGATGGTGTCAGGTCCGGGAAATCAGGCTTACCTGTGGCTTCGAGTTACAAAGAAGTTTTTTGGTCCGGCAGCATTATGTTTCTATGAAAACATGGCTGAAAAACCAATAACGAACAGCAAGTGGAAGGTTTACGATATTGTTGGTATGGTTACCCCAGACGCTGACGTGATTGGCTTTGGACTGGCTATGGTTGGTGATGGAGAGGTCTGGATCGACTCCCTCTCGGTCAGCATTACAAATTGACGAATTACGGTTTCATTACAACGCCGGAGGTGTTGCATCAAAAACCAGGTCTTATGGAACCCGTCCGGGGTTCAGGACACATTATATGATCACTGCCAACAATGATGAAATCCCTCCGGGATTATCATATATAAAAATAGATTACGGTCATACGCAAAACGCCGGAGGCGTTACACCATTGTTAGATTGACGAATTACGGTTTCATTACAACGCCGGAGGTGTTGCATCAAAAACCAGGTCTTATGGAACCCCTCCGGGGTTCAGGACACATTATATGGTCACTGCTAACATTGATGAAATCCCTCCTGGATTTTCATATATAAAAATAGATTACGGTCATACGCAAAACATCGGAGGTGTTACACTATTGTTAGATTGACGAATTACGGTTTCATTACAACGCCGGAGGTGTTGCATCAAAAACCAGATCTTATGGAACCCCTCCGGGGTTCAGGGCACATTATATGGTCACTGCTAACATTGATGAAATCCCTCCGGGATTTTCATATATAAAAATAGATTACGGTCATACGCAAAACGCCGGAGGCGTTACATCGTTGTTAGATTGACGAATTCCGGTTTCATTACAACGCCGGAGGTGTTGCATCAAAAACCAGGTCTTATGGAACCCCTCCGGGGTTCACGACTGAATATATGATCACTGCTAACATTGATGAAATCCCTCCGGGATTTTCATTTCTAAAAATGAATTACGGTTTTGTGTAGAATTCTATAGGATGATTTACCAGGAATATATCATGGTTATTTTAATTTTTTCCTGACAACTGAATAATTCTCATATTCGTTTTCAACCTTAAAGTTCAGTCTTTTATATAGTTCCATTGGACCTTTATACTGACGCTCACAGGAAAGAATACCTTTGGCCGGATATGCCTCAATATAGTCATAATCCTGCGCTGAGCAGTCACTACATACCTGTTCGAGTAATCTCTGAGCAATACCCTGCCGTCTGTAATCAGGATCTACAACAAAACAAACTACCGAGCATATTTTTTCCTCAGAGCTTCCTGTCAGTTTATAATACTTCGACAATGCCTGATACTTTGACCTGTTATTTGCATTGCACCAGCCAACAGGCTTATCATGGGAATATGCCAGGTAACCATTCATTTTGTTTTCATTTATATAACTGATTACCGAAGCACGGTTATTCTCTTTCTTCCATTGCTCACCTGTGCCGGTGAAATGAAAGGAAAAACAGTAACAAGCTGACCATTCGGGATTTTCCGTGAATACAATGTTATCAAATAAGAATAAGTAGTCGTTTATTAATTCAGGTGTCAGTGGTTTAATAGTAATATGCATAGATCGGATTATTGTTTTTATTCCGAAAGTAATCCCGAAATCTGATTTACAGAAACAGGGAGTCTTAATCGAAAAGTTGTTTTTTAGTTTTTCGGAAATTTCAGCTCCATCTTTTGGATCTGTATGAATGTGACAGGTTCGGTTATCTTTGAATCTTTCCTGTAAAATTTCATTGTTCCTTCATTTGTAATAAGGAGTTCCTTATTGAAATCATGGGTAATAAGCGGAGATTCAAGTATAGTGTAATTATCATCATTATGCCTCAGTATTATGAAGGCATTGGTTAATGTACACACTCCATCTTTAATCGAATTGGTTTCTCCCATCTCAAATATGTTTTTAAAATGATTGCATCCCTTTAAAACTGCTTTGTGTTTAACAAGAATCGGGATCCACCAGTCACTTTCCTGATTCGTCACCTTTTCAGGTTTAGGTGTCTCCTGTCCAAAGGATGATACAATTAACAGGAACAAAAACAACTGAGAAACAGCGATCCTTTTCAATGATGCTTTCAAAGAAGGACTGATACTTGTCTTCATAATTTCTATTATTAGTAAATGATATACTAATTTAAAACTATTTTTCTGAACAGAAGCAGCTAATAATAAACGGTTTGGATAACCCCATTTATTCGTAGTGCAATGCTTCCACAGGGTTCTTTTTTGCTGCCTGAAGGCTTTGCCAGTTTACTGTAATTAATGCTATTACCAGTGTAATAAGCCCGGCAAGTGCAAAGATCCACCATGATATATCTGTCCTGTAGGCAAAGTTTTGAAGCCATTTATGCATTATGAGCCAACCAACCGGACATGCAGTCAGGAAAGCAATTGCTACCCATAACATAAATTCTGTGTTGAGCATCACAAGGATCTCTGATACATTTGCTCCGTTTATTTTCCGGATACCAATTTCTTTTGTTCGTCTTTTAACAAGGAAGCTTGCCATGCCATAGAGACCTATTACTGAAAGAAATATTGAAATGCATGCAAACAAAATGATAAGTCTCCCGGAATCCTCCTCCTTTGTATATAATTGTTCGATAGTCTTATCCAGGAAGCTGTATCTGAACAAATGACCGGGACTGTACACCGCCCATTTTGTTTCAAGGAATTTCATTGTTTCAGGGATATTACTACCGGAAATTTTAACAGAAATTCCGAGCAGATAATTTCTGGAAGGATAGAACAGTATAGGTTCAATGGCATCATGCAGGGAGGTATAGTTAAAATCACTTACTACTCCGATAATCTCGCCCCATTGTGTTCCCCCGTTTCTGAATTTTTTGCCTATAGGATCATCAAAGCCAAGCTTCCTTGCCAGCGACTCATTTATTATAAATGCGGTTCCCTGTTTATCGGGAGTCAGATCCGGGGAGAAGTTACGCCCCTTAACTATTTTCATTTTATAGAAATCAAAATAATTATAATCAACGGTCATATAAGGCATTTCCCATCTTGTTTCAGGCGGTCTTCCTTCGAAATCAATAGCATTCCTCCATGTAGAACCTGATAATTGCGTATTTGAAAATGTCACGTCAGTGATCGACGGATTATTCAACAGATCTGCTTTTACAGCATCATAATGATCTTTTATATAACTATCAGCTGGTAATAAAATAACATTCTCTTTATTATAACCCAGATTTTTTGTTTTCAGATAATTAACCTGTTTTATTATGGTAAACAAAGAAATAATCAGGACAATAGTTATGACGAATTGTAAGATGGTCAATGCCCGCCGCAATGAATTTCCTTTAATTCTCCTGGTAATATTGTTCTTAAGAACAGAAACCGGGCTAAAGGCAGTAAAAATAAGTGAAGGATAGATACCGGCCAGTTCCACGATAACAACTACAAACACTATTGATGCTATAAATTGCGGAGAAGAGCCTGAGTACTGAAAATCATAGCCCCTGAGAATTGACTTTTGCAGAAAATGTATTGCATTTTCAAAAATGAAGAAAGCCACACCTAAGGAGAGAACTATAATTGATGATGTTTCTATGAAGAATTGCATAATGAGAGTCAGCCTTCCGGAGCCAACAATTTTTTTAAGCCCCACTTCCACGTTCCTTTTGGTTGAATAGGCCAGAGTAAGATTTATATAATTTGATATAACAATTAAAAGAATTAAGAATGCGACCATTATAAAGGCATTTACATATTTACGGTCAAATTTATTCCAGTTTATTTCCCAGATCGTGAACATTGAATCAAGATGGATATCCCTGAGAGGCTGTAACTGAAAACTCACGAAATCAGCATTCTTAGGCAGCCACCTCTTTACAAATGTCTGTAGTTTTGGGTTTATTGATGTTATATCTGTATTTGGTTTAAGGAGAACGTAACACGAGGCATTGTGATTGCCATTTTTATAATTCCAGCCTGGCCTTCTTTCTTCAAGTGATATCAGGATATTGAACTGCAGATGCGAATTCCGGGGGAGATCTTTTATAACACCTTTTACGGTATATATTTTATTATTATCCAGTTCAAGTGTCTTGCCCAATGCAAGATCCTCGCTGTTAAACAGTTTTATTGCAGTTGACTTTGTAAGTACAGCACTTTGTGGTTCAGTGAGCGCGTTTTCTGAGTTTCCGGCAATGAAACCAAAAGTAAAAATCTCAAATACCTTATTGTCGGCATAAAGGACATTATCAATTTCCACCGTCTCATTGTTAAGTTTAATCCTCATGTTGTCTGTCCTTAATAAACAGGAGGAAGCTTCCACTTCAGGAATTTCTTTTTCGAAGGTATTAGACAGGTATTCAGGTACCTGAGCGAGAAAATGTTCATCCTGCCCTTTGAAATTCTGTTTTTCAAGAACCCTGAATATACGATACCGGTTTTGGTAAAAGTTATCGTACGACAGTTCAAAACCCGCCCATGAAAATATCAGGAATGTAATTGCAAATGCTATTGTAAAACCGATCAGGTTAATTATAAACCATGGCTTATTTTTTATAACGGCACGATAAGCGAAAAGCAGTTGAGTTTTTAACATTATCAGTTCAGATTATTATTTTACTTCTATATGAGCCAAATATTCTCTACCAATAAAAGTGCAATCATAATGCCGTTAATACAAATGATTGACATATAGATATTTAACTGTTTAGTAAATTGTCAACATGTAAATTAATTTTACAAAATGACGTAAAAATATTTTACAGAATTTCACATACTTGAAAAGAGTTTAGAAATAAAAAGTAAGTTTAATCCATTAAAATAGGTTGAATTATACTGAATTGCAAAAAAAGTTTGTGTTGCTCTGTAAAGGTATACTTAGCGGGACAGGCATTAATATAAATTACCGCAAAAAGAAGGGATTCGGGATAAGGTGTATCCGGACTAAGCTTACCGTGCAAGTTTGTCGCCGGAGGTTATATTAAAAATTATTGGTATTGTCATAGCTGAGGATATAATCCTCCAGATTTTTTGATTCAGTCGCAAAAAGTTTATTGGTAGCTTTAAACAATGACAGATCGGTATTCCATTCAGCAGGTTTTTTTAATATAACCGGATAAACCTCAGTAATATTGAAACTTACGGTTTTCTCAGGAATCCCTGTGGCATAGTCACCCTCATAATAAGCCTGGTAGGATAAACTCATTAATTCAAACTTGATTTTCTCGTCCTTAATTGAAAATACTGAAGTGAAAACACAGCTGTAGTTATTAAAGAGATTCAGGCTGTTTCTGAATATTATTTTCCCATCGTTCAGATCAGAGTACATATTAGCCGGCAGTAGTCCATAATTTATTGCCAGCCATTCGCGCGTCCTGTTAAAAAGTTTTGCTTTATCGAAACCTTTAAAATCTTTCAGGACAACATAATGAACCTGTCCGTTCTGATCAAGTGGCAGGTCAGGATATTTCACCCTGCTAATAAGCTCAACCCACTGAGTTCCTGTTTTTGAGTAGCCGACTTCCGATATTTCTTTGGACAAAAGTTTATTATAAAGTATTGCCTTTTCAAGTGAATCAGTCTGTCCAAAAAGATTTGATTCAATAAGAATGAAAAGCAGAAAGATTAGTTTTTTCATAAATTCTAAAATTGGAAATTACTTCTATCAAATAAGTCAAGTGAGATCGTTGAATCTGAATTATACCGATTTTCTTTGTTCAATCAACAAAAATTGAGCCAGAAAATCAGTTTAAATCCGGATGACTATATCAGATCCGGGATGTATTATATCATTACATCTTTTTGATCCCTGAATGGACTATATATAGCAAATTTCAGAAGAATAAATTTGTTATTTGATTTGGAGATTCCTCACTTCCCCGAACGCAGTGAGGGATCCCCGGTTCATTACTGTTGGGTGCGAGATCAACCTCACAAATACCCAATACTATATAGTACTTTTCTTTAGCAGATTATTTTCTAAAAGCCATGCACCCACTAGATCATGCTCCTTCTGCCACTTCGATTTCATCAGGTCATAAATATTTTTAAACCGGGCTTCCTGCCTGATAGAGGTAAGGAAGGGACTTAGTTCCATATCCTCAATAAACCACACGTTTTTAAGAATATTCAGATCAATTTTTTCGAGGTACTCTAAAGCTTTGGTTTTATCCTCTTTCAGTGCATATATTTTGGCTATTGTGTAGTAATAGAAGTTATTTACCTGACCCGACGAGAGATTGGTATTGATAAGCTGCAGATAGAAGCTCTCTATCTGGTAGAGCTCCTTTGCTGCTTCAACTCTGTTTCCCTTCTTCCATTTCAGATACCCGTCGGGTAGGTAGAAATCGTTAAAGCTGAAGATATTATTATTTACAAGATCCTTCATCTTTCGGGTATAGTACGATGTCTTTTCGTCATTGCCCAGGTAGATGCTTATCAGCGCCAGCTGTCCGTATGCCCAGAAATTCTCGCTATCCAGTTTTATGATCCTCTCCGCATATGAAGAGCTCATCTGCCAGTCGCGTTTTGCAAAATAAGGCCCCGACATTCGAATAAAATACTGAAGTGAGTCACCTGTTATCCTGAGTATCTGATTGTAGATGTCGATAGCATTGTTGTTGAAACCAAGCAGCTCATACCAGGTTCCAAGGCTTGCCAGAATATTTGGCAGCATTGGCCCTCTGTCTATCTCGATTGCTTTTAACCGGTATTTTATTGCATCAACGCTCTGATTCCTGTCGTTAAACATTATATCAGATATAGCCAGGTAGGAGAGGGAATAATTAGGATTGATTTCCAGGGCTCTGTTATAATCTGCAAGAGCATCCTCTATGTTATCTGAGCACCAGCCTCTGACATAGTAAGCTTCATCGAGACGCGGATTGTATTTCAGGGCCTTATCAATAAGAGTTAAAACTGAATCTCTCACCAGGGTGGCATCTTCTTTTGAAAAACTTCGTCTCGCATAAATGGTGTACCAGTATTTATCAATTCTCGCAATGGCAAGCCCCGAATATGCCTCTGCAAGAGTGGAATCCTCCACAAGAGCCTGTTTGTAAAGCGAAACAGCATTGTTAAAGTATTCTTCATTCCTTTTATTAAGCGAGAATTTAAGATACTCCTCCCTTCCTTTCCTGAAAAGATTATAAGCCACCAGGTTAGTAGTGGGTTTACTGTCGAGCATCTNATT
>JGI20214J51088_10000355_pt1 | contig 32553 bp, 22 predicted proteins | sample WetSurMetagenome_FD_51088 | JGI IMG/M metagenome (IMG submission 51088) | reverse complement strand
AGCTTCTGTTTGTCCAATAATATATTTATCAAGCTCCTTAACTATCTGAGAAGGAGTAAATATTTTCATATCAAATGGTTTTTTTTCCATAACTATTCTATAACCTCAACATTAATTTTGTCGTTTGTATAAATGCAAATATCAGCCGCCGTTTTAAGTGCTTCGTGCACAATTTCTTTTGCGGAAAGTTTGCTGTGCTTTTTTAACATTTGAGCAGCAGCAAGTGCATACATTCCGCCGGAACCAATCGCAACAATTTGATCGTCCGGTTCAATTACATCTCCTGTCCCGGAAATAACAAGCGCAGTATCTTTTGAGATAACCGCAAGCATTGCTTCTAATTTTCTAAGATATTTATCAGTCCGCCAATCTTTTGCTAGTTCAACGGCAGCACGATTAACGTTTCCGCGATACTGTTCAAGTTTATCTTCAAATCTTTCCATAAGTGTAAATGCATCTGATGTTGCACCTGCAAAACCGCAAAGCACTTTTCCATTTGCAATTTTTCTAATCTTCATTGCATTGTGTTTCATAACAGTGTTACCGAGAGATACTTGTCCATCGCCGCCAAGTGCAGCAACACCGTTATTCAAAATTCCTAGTATAGTTGTTGATCTAACTTTTTGTTTCATATTATTTCTTTCTAATCAAAATTTTATAGTTACTTTCAATGCTAAAGATTCCGATATTCATCGGAATGACTAACTAAACTTAATAGGGAAAATTCTTGGAACTTTCTTCTGATAATTTCTAAAATCATCACCAAACAATCTAATCATTTTCTTTTCCTCATAGTACGAACCGATGTAAAAATATGCGGTAAATGAAATGAACAATGTGAGATAAAACAAATTCATTTCCGCTCGAAACATTAAAAACATAATTGAGAAAAAGTAAATGGGATGTCTGCTGTACTTATAAGGACCTTCAATTCGAAGGGTATAGTTTTCATCTAATTCATTGTCGGAATATTCATTCTTCAAATAGCGGTCTATCTGATTTAATCCTATAAATTCTTTAAAACTTATGTATTTAAAACACCAGACCATTCCTATAAGAGAAAGAAACTGCGGAATTAAAACAAGGTAGTCATAAGGCGAAGTGAGTTTATAAATTTGTAAAGCTGGATGAGGAGCTAAATCCCAGATAAAATATAATCCAACAAGAGCAAAAACATTATAGCCCAAACGGTAGAAAGCTATCAGCTTGCCAAATGTTTTTCTAAAAAAAAATTTTACTTTTTCTGATGCGAGAATTGAATGGATGAATCCGTAAAGAGTTAAAAGAACAATTATAACTGTTACATCAATTACATAATTCATTTACATCATTTGTTTACGTAATCGTGCCACAGGAAGCTTCAGTTGTTCGCGGTATTTGGCAATGGTTCTTCTTGCAATATGAATTCCTTCACCATTTAAAAGTTCGGCAAGCTTATCATCACTATGCGGTGCTTTTTTGTCTTCACCTTCTATAATTTCTCTCAAACGTTCTCTGATATGTTTGTTTGAAACTTCCTCACCTGAATCTGTGGACAACCCCTCGCTGAAGAAATATTTAAGCTCGTGTATTCCCATCGGGCTTTGAACGTACTTGCCGTTAACAACTCTGCTAATCGTAGAAATATCCATCATTATTTCTTCCGCAATATCTTTATAGATCATTGGCTTCAATAGCTTTGGACCTCTCTCAAAAAACTCATATTGTCTTTCAAGAATTGCACGCATAATCTTCATCAAAGTTTCTCTGCGCTGCTGTATGCAGGCTATAAACCATTTTGCTGATTCGAACTTTTCTCTTAAGAATTTATAAGTTTCCTTTTCGCGCGGAGTTTTTTTGCTTCGCCTGTTTGAATCGAACATCTCTAAATAATGTTTGCTGATTGTAACAGAAGGCATGCTTCTATCATTCAAAGTTATAATCCAATTTTCATCAACTTTTTCAACAAGAAAATCCGGAGTTACCTGGTTACTTTCCATTGAGGAAATATTTCCTTCACCCGGTTTAGGATTCATAGTTTGAATAAGTTCAACAGTATCACGCAAGCTTTCATTTGTAAGATTCATCCTGGTTTTTATAAGATCAAATCTTCTTTTGGTAAATTCATCGTAATGATTTTCAAGCATTTGAATTGCGAGATATTTGTTATAAGGATCTGATTTACTTTCGCGAAGCTGCACAATTAAACATTCCTGCAGAGTTCTGCATGCAATTCCAATCGGATCAAATTTTTGAATTCTTTTAAGAATTTCCTCACCAGCCTTCGCATCAATTTTAATATGATCAAACATATCAAGTTCATTTAAGATTTCCGGAAGATCACGCTTTAAATATCCGTCTTCGTCAAGATTGCCAATTATTTCTTCACCAAGAATAAAAAGATTCTCTTCGAGATTTAATAATCTTAACTGTTCGGTCAAGTGTTCGCTTAAAGATTCTCTTTGCGGGGCAAGCGGCTGGTAAATTTCCTCATCTGCACTTCGGTTAATTTTCTCATGATCAAAATCATCATCATTCGAATAGTCTTCAAGATCAAACTCCTCGTTATCCTTATCAGAAAACTCTTCTTCGGTCTCAGATTCGGTTTCAGACTCCTTCTCTTTATCATCCTGTTCTAAACTCATTTCCAAATCTTCTTCAAGAACCGGGTTCATTTCTAACTCGGTTTTAATTCTCTGTTCAAGAGCAAGAGTATTTAGCTGCAGTAGTTTTTGATATTGGATCTGCTGCGGAGAAAGTTTTTGAGTTTGTGAAAGTCTTTGGCTGAGTGAAAGCATTTTATCTACCTGAATAATTCATAAGTTTACTGTACCATTCTTCCCCGTATAATCTTGTTAATGATTCTTTGCAAAATTCTGCTATTACAACATTTTCTTCCTTCCCTTTTTCCAAAGCCGGTGCACATTCACTGAATTTTTCATAACGTAAAACATCTCCGCTAAAGTCCGAAACACGAATCGGAAAAAGATGACAGGAAATGGGTTTTCTAAATTCAACTTTGCCGTCAAAATATGCACGTTCTATTGCACACTTTGCAATGCCTTTATCCCAAAAAGAAAAAACGCAATCACGATTATTTACACTTGCAATCATTGACTCGCCTTCTTTCATTTCGTAGAAACCTTTTTCCTCAATCTCATCAATATTAGTTTGGCTTAAATATCTTTTTATTACGGGTAATATTTTTTCTATCTCTTCAATTTCATTATTATTAACGGGGGCACCAAGTTCACTTTCCAATGTACAGCAAGCACCCTTACATTTTTTCAGATCGCAGGAAAACGGAATTTCTACTATCTCATCCCGGACTAAAACGTCATTTATTGCAAATATTTTATCAGTTACCATTGGAATAATTATTGCTATTATTGTGCCAAAATATACGGTAAAAATTCTTTTTATCGCAACTTGATTTTTATTTTTATTCTACACTTCTTAGTCTATCTCTAAATTTTTACTCGATTTAGTTGATTTTAATCTTTCAATTCGATTATTTGCTGTACTTCAAATCTCAAGTTTATTATGAATTTTAAAAACTCAGTTGTTCTACTCACAGGAGCTTCATCCGGAATTGGGTATCAGCTTGCAAAAGATCTGGCAAATGAAGGGGCGAAACTTGCATTGCTATCTCGAAGAATCGAGCTTTTGGAATCTCTGGCTATCCAATTAAAAAAACAGACAAACGTCCATATTTACAAATGTGATGTAACCCAAAAAAATGAAGTCATTGAAACTATTTTAAAAGTTAAAAAAGATTTTGGTGAAATTGATATAGCGATTCTTAATTCCGGTATTGGTTTCAGATCAAGTGTTTTGGAATATAGTGCCGACGCCGCAGAAAAAACTTTTAGTACAAATGTTCTCGGTGCTGTTTATTTTATCGAGCAACTTTTACCTGAATTAATTTCCGAAAAACGCGGTGTAATTGTAGGTATTTCTAGCCTTGGTGATGGAAAAGGATTTCCTAAAAGTGGATTTTACTCTGCAAGCAAAGCCGCTTTTACAATTCTTCTGGAAAGTTTACGAATTGAACTTAAAAAGTATAATGTAAAGGTTGTAACTGTAAAACCGGGTTTTGTAAAAACAGCAATGACAGATAAAAATGAATTTAAAATGCCTTACTTAATGAGTGTTGAACAAGGCAGTAGAATTATTATCGATGGTTTGAAGAAAGATAAAAGAATAATTGAGTTTCCGTGGCAAACAACTATTGGTGCAAAAGTTTTGCGAATGATGCCCACAAAATGGTTTGAATATTTGGCTTCAAAAGAGCCGCCACCAAAAAGAGATGAGTGAACTATTCAGATAAAATATTTTTGAGTTTAATATGATAAAAAGAATACTTTTAATTTCATTTTTCACTTTCAGCATAAATTATTCGCAATCAGATACTTTGCTGATTTTTTCCGAGGTTATGTTTTCACCGACTTCCGGCAATAATGAGTTTATAGAGATTTATAATCTCAGCGGTACAGAATCAATAAATCTTAGCTCATATAAGATAAAGTATTACACCTCAACCGCTGATCAAATTGTAGATGCGGGATTTGGAACTACCCTTCTTCCCAATTCTTACGCAATAATTTTTGAAAATGATTATGACATTGCAACCGGGATTTATAATGGACTTGTTCCATCAAGTGCTTTAATACTAAAGATAGCTGATAATTCTTTTGGTGGTACAGGAATGTCTAACACGACAAGCAGACCATTGTGGCTATTAAATGCAGTAAACGATAGTGTCGATTTTTATTTCTATTCTGCAAACAACTCAACAGCCATTTCTGATGAGAAGAAAATTTTAAATCGTGATTCGCTGCAGACAAACTGGGCAAACTCACTTGTAATTAACGGTACGCCGGGATTTATAAACACGGTTACACCAACTAATTATGATCTTCAATTAAGCTCACTAACTTTTTCTCCAGTTAATCCAATTGTGGGTAATGATGTTACTGTCACAGCAAAAGTTAAGAATAATGGAATACTGAACGCAGCAGCTTATTCTATAGAAATTTTTAATGATGTTAACAAAGATTCGGTTGGCGATCTAAGCGAACGAATTTTTAATCAATCTTATTCAAATCTTTCCCCTAGTGATTCTGTTACCGCAACTGCAATTCTTAACTCTCTTCCATCAGATCTTTATCAAATAATTGCAATAGTTAATTTCACGGAAGATCAAAATCCGGCAAACAATGTTTTGATAAAACAATTTACAGTTTCTCCTCCGGGAAATAATTTTAATGATGTTGTTATTAATGAAATTATGTATGCACCATCAAGCGGTGAACCGGAATGGATTGAGCTTTATAACAGAACAGTAAATTCAATCAATCTTAAAAATTGGAAACTCTCTGATGCATCCACAACAATAACAATTACAACTCAGGATAAATTTGTTCCGGCTGGTTCTTTTATTGTGATTTCAAAAGATTCATCTATACTTGGTTATTATAATGTTCCCTCAGAAATAATTGTAACCAATATTCCCGCATTAAATAATACTGGGGATGCAGTTGTAATTAAAGACGCACTTGGGATTAAAATCGATTCCATTTCTTACCTGCCAAATTGGGGCGGAAATGTTGGCGGAAAATCCCTTGAAAGAATTTCTGTTGATGTATTAAGTAACGATCCAACAAATTGGGGAAGTTCAATCAGCACAAGCAAAGCAACTCCGGGAAAAACAAATTCGTTAACTCCAAAAGATTTTGATCTTTCTATTACAAAATTTGAAAGTGAAAATGAGTTTGGAATCATTGGTGAAGAAATTCAATTTAACATCGTCGTAAAAAATATTGGATTAAACACTTCATCAAACTTAAACATTAATCTGTATAGAGATGCAAATGCTGATTCAGTTGCACAGCCTTCTGAGTTGATTTCAACTCAACCAGGTTTTGCGCTTGCTTCCGGAGATAGTGCGACTTTAATTTTTACTACACTTGATTTTATATCCGGCAATAATACTTTTATTTCTTTCGTTGATGTGGTTCCTGATAATGATTCCACGAACAATAGAGCTTTTTCAAAAGTAAGCGGTGTTTTAATCAACGAAGAAAGAAACGACATTGTTATAAATGAAATAATGTATGCCCCAACTTCTCCGCAGCCGGAGTGGATTGAAATTTATAACAGAAGCAGCAAAACAATTGAATTGAAAAATTATCAAATTGCCGATGCTGCTGATACGGTTAGAATTATTACGCAATCAACTTTGCTAAACCCAAATGAGTTTTTTGTAATTGCAAAGGATTCATCCATCTTAGATTTTTATAATATTACTTCTGGTGTTGGAATAAATTCATTTCCAACTTTAAATAACACAAATGATAAAGTAATATTACTTGATTCGCTTAGTCGCGTAATTGATTCCTTGAGATATTTTTCAAACTGGGGAGGCAGTGATAACAAGTCTTTAGAAAGAATTATTAATAACTTTTCCTCTACTGATTCTACAAACTGGAAAACCTCAACAAGTATTTTTAATGCAACGCCTGGCACTTTTAATTCGGTTACTCAAAAAGATTATGATCTGCTCGCTGATGATATTTTGTACACTCCAAAATTCCCATTAGTTGGAGATAATGTAAATATCTCTGCCTTTATAAAAAACATTGGGAAAAATTCTGCGCTCTTCTCAATCAATCTTTACGAGGATACAAATCTGGACTCAATTCCTGATTCGTTTATTGAATCAATTTCAAATTTAAATCTTGCTGTTAATGATTCTTCGGCATATCAATTCAATCATACAATTCAGAATCTTCAAGATAAAAAAGCATTTTATATTAAAGCATTATTTAGCCAGGACCAGGACACAACAAACAACTATTATTATAAAACGATCGAGCCGGGATTTCCAACTCAAACAATTGTTATAAGCGAGATTATGTTTGCACCGCAGGGAGGTGAACCTGAATGGATTGAATTATTTAATAACTCCGATATGGATATAAATTTAAAAGATTGGGCTGTGTGGGATGTTATCACAACGCCTGTCAAAGCATCAATAAAAAATGATTTTATAATTCCTGCAAACGGATATGTTGTTCTGGCTAAAGATTCCTCCATTTACAATTATCACAGATTTATTTCTTCACAAATTCTGGAAATAAATCTTCCATCTTTTAATAATGATAGAGATGGAGTTGTGTTAAAAGATAATCGTGGAATTGCAATTGATTCTGTTTTTTATTTGAACGAATGGGGCGGCACAAATGGATTTTCTCTTGAAAGAGTTTTATCAACTAATTCATCAACCAATCAATTCAACTGGTCCAGCAGCAAAGACATTGAACAAAGTACCCCCGGAAGAATTAACAGCATAACTCCTAAAGAGTTTGATTTATCTGTTGCAGAAATTTCATTCTCACCTCGGTTTCCAACAATGGGAGAAAATGTTTCAATCACTGCAAAGATCAAAAATAATGGGAATCAAACAGCACAAAGCTTTATTACAGAATTTTACATCGATACTGATTCCAATAATGTGGTCGATTTCCTTTTAAGTTCGGTTTCATCAGTAAATTTAATTTCTAATGATTCAATCTCTTTAACCGCTTATTTACAAATCGAATCATTGCAGAAAAAAGTTTTAACAGCAGTTAGAGTTGTTTATTTCGCGGATGAAGATACACTTAATAATTATTTTGAAAAATCTGTTGAACCTGGTTTTGCACAAAACATTGTTAAGATAAATGAGGTTATGTACAATGCCGCTGATGGAAATCCTGAATGGGTTGAGTTTGTTAACGTTAGCAGTGATTCAATCAATATTAAAAATTGGTTCATAAGTGACGTACTTACAGCTCCAACTAAAAATTTTATTACAAGCGAAGAAGTTTTTATAGCACCGGGTGAATTTTTTATTGTTGCAAAAGACACATCATTTAATTCTGCACATCCAAATACGAATGTTAAAAAATTCTTTATCAATTTTGGAAGTTTGGGAAATACTTCCGATGGTGTTGTGATTTATGATTTCAGAGATGGAATTATCGATAGTTTATTTTATCGTTCAAGTTGGGGTGGAAAGAAAGGATATTCTTTAGAGAGAATCTCGGCAATTGAAGGGACGAATGACAGCACGAATTGGGTTACTTCGCTTGATGAAAATGGAAGCACACCGGGATATCAAAATTCAATCTTTAATGTTCCTGCTTATCAAAGAAACACAATTGTGATAAATGAAATTATGTACGACCCGGGAAGCAGTAATTGTGAGTATGTGGAGTTCTATAATCTCAGCCCAGATTCTATAAACATTGGCGGATGGAAGTTTGAAGATGAAAATGGAAATACAAATAAACTAATTGAAACAAGTTTTATAATTCCGCCGCAGCAATATTTTATTTTGATTGCAGATTCTTCTGCTTTGATTAATTACAATCTTTTTAATTATGAGAATAAAAATATTATTGGTCAATCAAGTCTCGGACTTGTAAACACAGGAGAGCTTGTACTTTTAAAAGATGTACGAGGGAATATAATTGATTCTGTTTTTTACAGCGATAAATGGAATAACAAAAACATTGCATCCACCACCAACAAATCTTTGGAGAAAATCAATCCTAACTTAAATGGAAACGATCCGTTAAACTGGAGTACTTGTGTAAACTCAATCGGTGGAACACCGGGAAGTCAAAACAGTATCTTTGCAGAAAATTTAAATCTATCGGCAATCGTTTCAGTTAATCCAAATCCATTCTCCCCGGACAATGATGGTTTTGAAGACTTCACCATTATCAATTACAATCTTTCTCAGGCAACAGCACAAGTGCGAATAAAAATTTTTGACAGCAAAGGAAGACTTGTGCGAACATTACTTAACAATCAAGCAAGCGGTTCAAACGGTTCTGTAATATTTGATGGACTTGATGATGACAACAATGCTTTGCGAATGGGAATCTACATTATATTTCTTGAAGCATTAAATGATAATTCGGGAATTGTTGAAACAATTAAATCCACGGTTGTTGTGGCGAGAAAACTATAATTCTGGTTATTTGATTTATTATGTCATTGCGAGTCCCAACTTATTGGGACGAAGCAATCTAAATAACTCAGCAGATTACTGTACCCCGATTCATCGTGGTTCGCAATTACTAATTAACTTTTAAAGTATGCCCACTGAGGAATGTAGACTTTTAAACCCACCTTGTCACTAATTCCAAAATATTTACACTTTCTATAAAAATAGTGTTTGTATGTTATAACACTATTTGCAATATTCACACAAGAATAACTAAAAAATCCAAAGGAGATATATGAAAAAACAAATTCTATCATTTGTATTTGCCGTGCTGTTACTGACAGCATTTGACTCGTTTGCGCTGCCAAGATTTGCAGTAACTCTTGGCAATAGATGTAGCGATTGCCATTACAATCCAAGCGGTGGACTTATAAGAAATTTGGACGGCTGGAATTGGGGCAAAAATACTTTGAGTCTGCTATCAACCCGGGACAAAGATTTTATCATGTCTCCAAGAATTTCTGATAATATTTCTATCGGGCTTGATTACAGAACTCAATACATTTATTCACAATCCATAAAGCGAACCTATTTTCAGAATATGACAGCTGCTCTTCACACAAACTTTGCACTATCAAAGCAAATTAATCTTATTGGCAAATATGATTTTGTAAACCAACTTTGGGAAGGTTACGGAGTTGCAAGTATTCTTCCTGGTGGTGGATATATTAAAGCCGGTGTTTTTACTCCCAATTATGGAATCAGATTGGATGACCATACTGCATATACGCGGCAAGGATTAATATTTAATCCGTTTTATAGAGAAGCCGGTGTTGAAGTTGGATTTTTTGCAGATAAATGGCTGTATGCAAGTGCGAGTGCAGGATCAAATCTTTCGGATTATTCAAGTAATTATTCAAAAGATCCAACATACACTGCTCGTTTAGAAATAACACCGCAAATAGGTGAAGTTGGTTTAATGTTTGGCGGCTCATTTGCCGCAGTTAAACTTGGAGGTACTTCAGATACTTTAAACACAAATATGTACGGTGGCTTTTTTGGTTTCGGTTACGATGAATTTTCACTTCTGGCTGAGTATGATATGTCAAATGACCTTTTATCGCCCGGTGTTAAATCAAATATGATTATGATTGAAGCTGCATACGGAGTATTAACCGGATTTGATGCTGTCGTTCGTTATGATAGAATTGACTACAACGCCGATATAGATAAAGATGAAATATCTAGATTGATTTTCGGTTTTGAATTTCATCCTTACAGTTTTATAGAAGTTCGTCCGCAGTACAGATTAGTTTTGGAAGATCCTTCTGTAGATAATGATTCATTCGTACTTCAGTTTCACTTTTGGTATTAACAAGTGTGGAGTCCACCTTTAAGGTGGCCTCCACTTTTGAGATAATATAATTACTCGTAAAGATGACATCTTTTAGAAAGATGTCATCTTTAATTCCCTACCACTTTATCTGCAATTCAAAAAGCATTTCTGTATTTTTAAACCAACAAAATCATTGGTTTAAAATGCGTACTTCAATTATATCGGTTCTTTTAATGTCGTTTTTTATTTCAATTCTCATCACAAACATCTCTTTTGCACAAACAGAAATAAATATTATAAATGGACGAGCAATAGAAATTGATAAATGCGGATTTACGATTGATGATTCAAATGAACCGCAATACATTTCTCCTGAATATATGGGATACAGTTATGATAGTTTGCTGGCTGATCTTGAGCTTTGGAGAATGAGTGAATATGTGAAGATTGATTCAATCGGACTTAGTGTTCAGGGAAGACCACTTTGGCAATTAACAATTTCAAGTGATCCGAATAATGTTGCGGATAAACGAACTGTTCACGTTCACGCAAGAACACATCCACAGGAAACAGAAGGATTTTATGTAACAGATGAAATGATAAATATTCTATTATCCGAGAGTGATTTTGCCCAGACGGTAAGAGCAAATTGTGTGTTCTACATAATTCCAATGTACAATCCTGATGGTGTTGTTTTAGGATATCCAAGAAAGAATGCTAACAATGTTGATCTTGAAGCAAACTGGAATACTTTTCCTCATCAACCGGAAGTTGCAGCATTAAAAGCACGCTTTACACAATTGATGGCTTCTCCAAATCCGATTGAAGTAATGCTGAATATGCATTCATCCTCATTGTGTACAAGATATTTTGTTTATCATCACGAAAACGGAACATCTCCCGCTTATGCTTTGATGGAACAGGATTTTATTAATGGAGTAAGAAATTACTTTCCGGGTGGAATTGAACCTTATAACTATTTTGTTAGCTGGACTTCGGGAACAGCATTACAATATCCGGAAAGCTGGTTCTGGATTAATCACGGCGAAAGTGTTATGGCATTAACATATGAAGATATGTATCAATGTTCACAAACCGGAAAATTTGATTCGACTGCTAATGCAATTTTACGCGGCGTAATGGATTATATGGGAATCACAGTTGATGTTGAAGAAATTCCAGATGTTACTCTAATCGGATTTGAATTGTATCAGAACTACCCAAATCCATTTAACCCAAGTACAAAAATAAGTTGGCAGTCGCCAGTGGGCAGTTGGCAAATGTTAAAGGTTTATGATATTCTAGGAAATGAAGTTGCCACTTTAGTTGATGAATATAGAAACGCTGGAAGTTACGAAATTGAATTCAAATCCAGAGTCGGCAGTCATCAGTTGGCAAACGGGGTTTACTTCTATCGTTTGAAAGCTGGAGATTTTATCCAAACGAAGAAGATGATTCTGATGAAGTAACTTTGCGTTCTTTGACTTTGTTATCTTGGCGGGCTTTGCGTGAAATGGTTTAAATGTAGGTTCACGCAAAGATCGCAAAGTTTTCCGCTAAGGATGCAAAGGAATTCAAATAAATTTTTCTAAATCCTACTCTCGCTCTTAATCTCAATCTTCTTTATTTTTCCTGCAACAATTTCATCATCACAATGCTCAAATCATTAGAAGTAAAAGATTACGCACTTATCGATCATATTAATGTTGAGTTTGGTAAAGGACTTAATATTATTACCGGCGAAACCGGTGCGGGCAAATCTATTTTAATTGATGCGATGAGTTTACTTCTTGGCGAGCGCGCATCAACTGAAGTGGTACGGAAAGGCGCGCAAAAATCTTTTGTTGAAGGAATCTTTAATGTTGAGCTAAATAAAAAAGTAAAATCTTTACTTGAAGAAAATGAAATTGAATTCCAGCCTGAATTAATTATCCGTAGAGAAATTTCACTTAAAGGCTCAAACAGATGTTTTGTTAATGATTCACCAGTTCCGCTAAATATTGTTAAGGAACTTGGAGATTTACTTGTTGATTTACACGGACAGCATGAACATCAATCATTACTTCGTACAGAAACTCACATAGATTTTCTTGATGAGTTCGCCAACAATAATAGGCTGCTCGAAGATTACAAGATGCTCTACAAAGAATTAATTCTTAAGCAAACTGAGTTGAGAGAATTAAAATCAAAAGAAATATCTCTAAAAGAAAAAAAAGAGATTTACAGTTTTCAGTTAAAAGAAATTGATAATGTTAATCCGCAGCAAAGTGAGGATGAGCTAATAAGTAATGAACTGAACATTCTGGAGAACTCAGAAAAGTTAATGGAAATTAGTGATGATGTTTATAACAAATTATATGACGGCGAACAATCTGCAATCGATTTACTTGGAGATGTGAAACATAAAATAAATCAGCTTGCAGACATTGATAAATCATTTTTAGAATCTGAAGGTGAATGTGATTCTGCTTTAACAATATTACGCGAACTTGCAAATTCAATCCGTTCTTACAAATCAAAGATAGATATTGATCCTTCAGAGATCGAAAAAAAACGTGAACGGCTAGGAGCAATAAATCTTCTTAAGAAAAAATACGGCGGCTCAATTCAGAAAATTTTAGAACACAGAGAAAAAATAGGCAAAGAGTTTGAGCTGGCAGATAATTTTTCCGGTGCTATTAGTAATCTTGAAAAAGAAATTAATGCTCTTAGGAAATCCGCCGGAGATGCTGCTGATAAACTTTCATCAGTAAGAAAAAAACAAGCTGTTAAAGTTGAAGCCGAAGTAATAAAAGTTTTAGCACAACTCGGCATTCTGGATGCTGTCTTTAAAGTAAATTTTATATTATCTGAATCAGATAATAAAGACGATAACTTTCTTTTAATTAACAACAAGCGATTTGGATTTAATGAAAGCGGGATTGATGAAGTTGAATTTTACATCAGCACAAATGCTGGTGAAGATGCAAAACCGCTGGTCAAAGTTGCTTCCGGCGGAGAAGTATCACGCATTATGCTGGCACTTAAATCAATTCTCGCTAAGTCTGATAAGCTTCCCCTCTTAATATTTGATGAAATAGATACCGGTGTAAGCGGAAGAATTGCCCAAAAAGTTGGAGCTGCATTAAAAGAACTTGCTTCTTTTCATCAAATCATTTCAATTACCCACCTTCCGCAAATAGCAGGCTTAGCTGACCATCATTTTATTGTAGAGAAAAAATCCAAAGACGATCGTGTTACAAGCAGCATAAAAAGGCTTAATGATGATGATCGTGTTAAAGAGGTTGCAAAATTATTAAGCGGTGAAAAAATTACTCCTGCAAGTTTAGAAAGTGCAAAGCAATTGATTAGAAAATAATTAGAACTACTAAAAAGAAAAAGCATCCCATCTTGGTGAGATGCTTTTTTAATTTGAAGGAAAGTTTACTTTAGCAATAACATTTTTCTAGTTTGATTGAAACTGCCTGTTTGCAAAGTATAAAAATATATTCCACTTGAAAGATTGTTACCGTTAAAACTTACTGAATAAATTCCTGGAGATTTCACTTCATTAACTAATATAGCTACTTCTCTGCCAAGTATATCAAAAACTTTCAGATTAACTATTTCATCTGTAACAGTAGAAAATTGGATTAGAGTAATTGGATTGAATGGATTTGGATAATTCTGTTCTAATCCGTATTCAGTAGGGATAAGATCGTTCTGAGTTATAATAGTTGAATCTTTAGCTATAGAATTTTCCTCAACTGATAAGTTAATTAAAGAGAATAGCAAATTGTTTTGATTGTATGTACCACCAACTGTTAATTGGGGAATTATAAAAACATTCTTGTTGCGAAGAGTAAGAGCATTTATAGAAAATTCTTTTGAGTAATTAAAGATACCATTAGAATTATTTAGTGATACTAAACCAATATTATTTACCAGTGTAGTTAAGGAATTATCCTTAGCTACTAATTTGAATGATGCATTTTTAAATGGTGTTATTCTGGCTGTATTCAATGAACCGTTTGAATTTGTGTCTGGCTGAGTAGTTGAAATATTTACTTTAAATGTTACTGATTGTGCATTATTAGGAATATAATAAAATTTTGTTTGCAGATAATCAAAAACATTTATAGTTGATAGATTGAGTGTGTCTTGATAATTGTATTCCTTAAATGGTATAACAATTTTTTCGCCTGTAGTTAATGTTATAATAGGCTCTTTTATTTCTAATCTAAAGTTAGAGCGATTTGCAGTATCACAAATTTCTGCTGCCCGATAAATTTCACCACTCACTAGTAAATTCTCTTTTGGCAAATAAGAAGAATTGTACAAAATTGAATATGGCTCCATTGCCTGGTCAGTCCAAATTTGTTTTGGAAGTGGTGTGTTTTGCCTCTCATGAGTAATATTTGCAAACATACCATTTGATGCTAGTGTTTGTGTGTTAGGGTCTGCAGGAATCTAAGTGTCACCTGTCCCATAATACTTCTTTTGCCGTATCTCATTACGAGGAGATATATACCATAAAATATCAATACCATAAGGATATGGTACGCCCTTATTATAGTAAGTAATAGCCGGGCCAAGAGAATTTACACCGGAGATGGACCATTCTTTACACCAATGACTCCATGTTCCGTTGGAATAACCATTACGAAATCTTATTATATAATTATTACCGTTCCATCCACTCCAGACTCCTAATGTATTATTAGAGTAGTCAAGAGCAATTGAACTTGTACGGTTGTAACTGCCAACCCAATCAACAACTACTCTGTTTGTCCATGTGCCATTACTGTTATAAATTTGTGAGTAAACGTGTGAAAATCTATCATCATAGATTAAATTAACATTACTTCCTTGAGTATTGTAATTCGCTACCGAAGGAAACCATGTAACAGAAGAAGCATCACTTCCAGGGACAATATCGTTTAAGGGAATTGACCAATTAAAATAGGGTGGATTTGTAAAACGATAACGCAAGCCCTCTTCATCAGCAAAAACCAACAGAAAACTAGGATAGTTTGGGTTCACAATATAGCTTCCAACAACTGGGGTTGGTCCGGGACCTGAACCGGGATTGCTTTGATAATAGGATACTGTAACATTAGAACAACCGGGTACTATTGCGGGCATGGTCCAGGAAGTTCCTATATCTGTACTGTAAGAATCCCAAATTTCATAATGATAATCATCTAATTTGCGTTGCCAAACAATGCGTAGCATTTCACTATATGCCTCATTTGGGTTGTAGATGTTGGCTACTATGGATGGGTGATTATTAGAACCATTACCACCTAAACTTATTCTTTTTGTTATTTCCCAACTTATTCCATTGTCATAGCTTCTTCTATAATATATTTCTCCTTCGCTGACAAATACTTCGTGCAAACTAATTGAATAGCCGCGTTCAATTAGGTGATTATTGTTATGAGCAGTTGCGTCATAGTTTGTTGATATGTTTGAATATGCTAATGCACCCCATACTTAAGCTTGGTAAGCATTTACACGACCCCATCCGTAAAATTCATCCCAGCCAGGATCTCCTTTATCATCTGTTGAATATTTTATTATTTCTTCCACCTGGGTATTTGTAAGATTTGGATTGGCTGACCAGATTAAAGCTGCTATTCCTGCAACATGAGGTGATGCCTCAGATGTACCACTTCTTATATCATAATAACCATACAATTCAGTTGTGGTACTTAAAATATCATCACCGGGTGCAACAACATCAAGTTCGGGACCCCATCTCGAAAAACTTGCTTTTATGTCGTTTCTATCTGTTGCAGCTACAGCAAAGACGTATTGATTAGCAGCCGGATACATAATACTATGATTAGGCCCTCCGAAGTAATTGCCTACAGCACAAACAATAAAGCAGCCATATGTCTGATGAGCGCTTTGTAATGCGGCATCAATAGCCGAAGTTTGTCCAACACTTAAACTCATTTGAATAATTTTTGCGCCATTTTGTGCTGCGTATAAAATTGCATCATCTATGACATTACTATTTGGAATATTACCATCTCCACTTATTTTAAGAATCATCAATCTAGAACCCTGTGATCCCCAACCTCCCGCAACACCAGCAATTCCTTCTTGTAATGGATTATTTTTTTTGGCGGATACTATCCCTGCCATGCGAGTTCCGTGAAAATATAAATCAGAATTTGGTCTTGAATCCTTGTCATTATTATGTAAGTCCCAGCCAATCCAATCATCTATAAACCCATTGCCGTCGTCATCTATTCCATTACCGGAAGTAGGATCCCATTGTTGTGTCAAAGGATCTATATTCCAAGTATCTTCTCCCAAATTAAAATAAATATTTTGATAAAGAGATTGTGCATCGCCAATATCTGGATGTGTCCAGTCTGTACCATTATCTATTATTGCGATTACAACTGAAGGATCACCGGTTTCAATCTCCCAAGCTTCAACAGCATCAATATCGGCATCAGGTGTCCCGCCGGATTGACCTGTATTATTTAGTGCCCATTGATCTGAGAACAGAGGGTCGTTTGGCGTATCCAGATATTCGCCATAATTGTTAGGTTCTGCAATATCAGTAAAACCGCTGTTAATAAAGTCCTGAACTACTTCTATAGGATCAGAACCATATGACAGTCGCAGATCAACAAAACCCAATATATTCGCACGAATAACTTGTAAACTCTGCGCTTCCTGAAATTGAGTAATTTCTTCTTGCGAAACGCCATCTTTATATTTAACTGTAATAACTGCAGTGTCTACTTCGTAATTTTTATCCCCTTCAATTTGATACCATTTATCATTTATTTTTTCAAATGTTCTGTTATTCAATATAACAACTTGTGCGACTGAATTTATTGATGATGTTAAAAACATTATCAAGAATAAAAAAGAGAATTTTATTTTAAAGATACTTTTCATAATAGGTTCTCCTCTGATTTTGAAGTTCTTGAATACTTTTTATCGGAGGATGACTAACTTCTTTGTTTTATAATAATCCTCCGTTTCTAAGCGATAAAAATAAATACCGGAAGGAAGGTTTATACTATTATAGTCTCTACCATCCCATCTAACAGTATGGGTTCCTGAATTAAAAGTCTGCTTTATAACCGCTGCTACCTCCTTTCCAAGTATATTATAAATCTTAATAGTCACTAATTTGTTCTGTTTAACAGTAAATGAAATTTTGGTTGAAGAATTAAAAGGATTGGGGTAATTCTGATAAAGAAGAGTATAGTTAGGGATGTTATCATTTATTTCTTCAACTGAAGTCACAGTATCTACCCCTTTATAAATCCCAGTCATGGTTGATAAAAAAATCTCATTCGAATTAAGCGGATTATTTCTGATTTCGCCTACTTCAGAATATATTTGAAAATGACCTATCTTTTCCCAAAGCAATCCATCGTCTGATGTAACATATAGACCGCCGTCAGAATAATAAGTATTGTTACCTGGTATATAATTTTTTGATGATACATAAACTTTTTCATTTATATAGGTAATCCTGCTTACGACTGCATTTGGTTCTAATTCAAAAAGAGTTGAATCAATTCTAAACCATTTTGCTCCGCCGTTTGTGGTTTTAACAACCCCTCCATTATCAGAATATAATATATTGGGATTCGATTCATCAATATCAATTGAGTTTACAGAGGTTATCAGGGGCGGATCAGTAATCTTTAAACCATTATTTATAGTTTGCCATGTTAATCCTCTATTAATTGATTTATAAATTCCTTTTGTTAATGCTCCAACATAAATTATGTCCTGATTAACAGGGTCAAATAATATCTTAACAATTCCCTCTTCACTGTTTGTTAAATTTAGATCTGTCCATGTATTAGCTTGATCAGTACTTCTGAATAAATCTTTTGGTCCCAACCAGCCTACAGTCCCAGCAAAAATAGTATCAGAATTTCCTGGTTGCACTGCAACTTCATACACAGCGTGATCATCACTTCCTTGTAATGATGTCAGATTCCAGCTAATACCACCATCGGTACTTTTATGTAATCCATATTGTGAGGCAATGTATGCCAAATTATCATTATTAGGATCGAATGTTATTTTATAAAAAGGGGTAAGAACCGTTTGTGGGACATTTAGATTAAGCGGATGCCATACCGAACCACCATCTAAAGTTCTATATACTCCACCACCACCAATTGTGCAAGCATAAATAATATCTGGATTATAATTATCAATATAAATCGAAAAAACCGGTGCTTTTGTGAGATTAGTCCACTCCCAGTTTTCTCCGCCATTAATTGTCTTATATACTCCCCATCCCATAGTTCCAACATATAAATTTTCCGGGAATGTTGGGTTTATTGCAAGTGAATATAAAAATCTGTTAGCGGCATCAGGTAGTCCACTATTAATCTGTGACCAGCTACTACCTCCATTAGTAGATTTCAGAACACTTCCACCGGAACCATATAGATAATCTCCACTTGCAAAGTAAATAGTATCAGGTCTTTGGGGATCAATAACCATTGCATTTACTGATGTCGAAGGCGGAGAAGTTCTCTGCTCCCAGTCAACTCCTCCATCTGATGATTTATAAAAATTGTCATTGGCAGTTAATACATAAATATAATCCTGATTATATCCTGAATTATCAAAGATACCGATTACTGAATTCGGAACTGTTAGAATAGTATCCCATGATACACCCGAATCACTAGATTTCAACAAACTATTCCCTCCTCTTATTGAGAGAAAAAGTACATTAGGAAGAGATTTAGAACTTTTAACATTGTGTATTGCCTGATCCCCAAATGTTGTCAAAGTATCCCAATCTAATCCCTTATTATAAGAAACGATCAAATTTTGCCCCGGAACATTATTAATATATCCATTAACAGCATAAATAATATTTTCATTAAACGGATGAAATGCATAAGACCAACCGGAAGTACTCATGCTATCCCAGCTGACCCCACCGTCCATTGTTCTGTAAAATCCGACAATCATCAAATCGGGATTCAGAGGACTTATAACAGGGACATTACGTCGTGGAAATGTTGAGTCAATCAATTCTGACGTTAAGCCCCCGTCGGTACTTTTAAATACAAACCCGTCGTATGTTCCAGCAAAAACAGTTTCAGGTTTTTGCGGATTAATAGCTAATGCCTGCACCCTACTACCACCTGGGGGGCCTATACATTCCCACTTATAGTTGTTATTGCTTAAGCTTTGCGAGTAAAGTAAATTGTTTAAGAAAAAGAAAGATACAACTATGAAAAGTGTTCTATATTTTCTCCCTTTGCAATTGAAAAGCAACTTTAAATTAGGAAGCAATTCAGAGGTAAATATTTTTTTCATCAGAATGTTCCTTTTTACATTTGTTAAATTAAAATAATTGCAACAAGAAGCAAGAGATTTAAATTTATTTTTAATTGACAATCACCACGTGATTAACTTGCCCTTTTTAAACCACAGTAATACTTTCCCTCATTTTAAATGAACAGAGTCATCAACTTGAAAATTTAATTTTATCTTTTTGCATCTGCAAGTAATTATTCAGATTTTTGCACAAGCAAATTTTTATTGAGGAGATTCGTATGAAAATTTTTCTATCTGTTCTTCTTCTTTCAATTTTTCTTTTTTCTTCAACATCCTTCACTCAAATTGGTGTAAAAGTAAACGGCCTTCCACCTTTTGAAGCAACTGAATATGTAAGACCACTATCCACATGGTTTGGAACTTACTTTAATTCAGGAACATATTATGATGCAAGTGTTCCGGAATTTTTTGGTTTCAAATTTAATATTGTTGGAATGTGGACAATCATTCCTGACGATCAAAAAACTTATAAACCAAATCCACAATTAGCTGGTGTTGGGGACGTCGATCCTACAGCCACAGTTTTCGGAAACAGAGCCAGCTACTATTTAGGCAGCAACGGATTTTATACTTATCCATCAGGCTTGTCATTAAATGCAGTTCCTTTTGGAATTTATCAGTTTGCAGGCAGTTTTTACAATACAGAATTGCTGCTAAGATTTTTCCCCAAAGTAAAATTTGGTGATGCAAAAGTCGGGTTATTTGGATTTGGGATCAAGCATGAGATAAGCAGTCACATCCCGTTATTGCCTGTTGATATAGCAGTTCAATTTCTTTATAACAATTTTAATTTTGAATATGTCGGTGATGATCCGGTGAACTATACTAAAATCAAATCAAATAATTTTGCGTTTAATGTACACGCAAGCAAAACATTTGCAGGAATTTTTATTGCCTACAGCGGTTTGCAATATGAATCATCCAGTACAGATTTTAGTTATTTCTTTGAAGATGAAAATAATTATTATCCAACACTTGGGCGAAAAAAACATGATCTAAGCCTTGACGGTGATAATAGTTTTAGATTTACTCTTGGCGCAGCCATAAAACTTGGCTTTTTTGTTGTAAATGCTGATGTTAATCTTACAAAGTTTACAACTTTTACAACCGGACTATCATTTGATTTTTAAAGGAATATAAAAATGAAAAACCTGAATAAATTATTTTTTATAAGCATCTTAATTGTAACATCTCTCGCTTTAAATGGGTGTGATCCGTTTGATGAACTTTATCTAACACTAGCAATGGAGACCGAGTTTATTACTACCGCCCCTTTATCAAATGTGTTTCTCACTAGCAGTATCTGTTTATCAGAATTTGATGATTACAACGATAACAGCGATAAGCTTAAAGAAATCAGATATATTTCTGCAGCATATTTTACTCTTAGTTCATCAAACGGCTTACAAGGTGATCTGAGATTAAAATTATACCAGGGCAGTACGAACACACTTTTATTTGATTTTACTGATTCAAATTTCAATGCTGATTTATATTTAACTCAACCAATGAAAATTAATTTAAGCCAACAAGAAATAAATAACATAAATTCATATTTAACCAATCCGCAAGTTGATAAATGTTTTAGAGCAGAACTTGAGGTCTTAAATGCAAATGATAATGATGGAGCACCATTTCAACTAAATGGTAAAGTTGAGTTCCTAACAGAATTGCATATAGAACCATAGTATCTAATTAGTTTTATCATAGATAGAGATGACATCTTTTTTTAAGGATGTCATTTCTTGTTTTAAGCAAAGACTTTATTATTGAAAAACAGCGCACTATATATTCATATTCCCTTCTGCGATCACAAATGTATTTACTGTGATTTTTATTCTATCATTACTTCAGATAATGTTTCCGCTTTTCTCAATTCTCTCAAGAAAGAAATAAAGTATTTCTCTCAGCTCTATTCCGAAGATAGAATATTTACTTCCATATTCTTTGGCGGAGGAACGCCGTCTTTAATGGTGCCGCATTACCTTGAAGAAATTCTTCATCATCTAAAAAAATATTTTAATGTTGACGATAAAGCAGAGATAACGATGGAGACTAACCCCGGCACCGTAGATAAACTAAAATTGAAAAGATTTAAAGAAGCCGGGATCAACCGAATCAGTATCGGCATTCAATCTTTTGATGAAAATGAATTAAAGTTTTTAACACGCATCCACGATAAACAAACTGCAATTCAAACTGTTTATAATGCTGCTGATATTGGTTTTGAAAATATAAGCGTTGATTTAATTTTTAATCTTCCCAATCAAACAAAAGAAAAATGGATTAAGAATCTTGAAATTGCTGTTGATCTTCCGATAAAACATATTTCTACGTACAGCTTAATTCTGGAGCGGGGAACAATTCTTAACAAGATGGTTCTTGATGGAAAAGTAAAAATGCAGGACGATGATTATGATGCAGATCTTTATGAAACAACAATTGATTTTCTTTTATCAAAAGGATTTTATCAATATGAAGTTTCTAATTTTACTAAACCCGGGTTTGAATGTGTACACAACAATGCTTACTGGAGATACAGAGATTATCTAAGTTTCGGAACATCATCCCATTCTTTCGTTGATGGAAAGCGATGGTGGAATTACTCGAGCCTGAAAAAATATATTTCGGAAATAGAATTAAACGATCACGCCAATATGAATTCCGAGATTATTACCAAAGAGCAAATGCACGACGAATATGTTATGCTTGCACTGCGCAGCTCCGGTTTGGATGTGACTGATTACAAGAGAAGGTTTTCTGACGATTGGATAAAAAAAACTTTACCGTATTTTAATTTACTTCAGGATCAGAATCTCATCACTGTTTCAGATGATTGGATAAAGCTTACTGCAAAAGGCTATGCTGTTTGTGATGAAATATTGAAAAACATTTTGTAAAGATATTAGTTGAATAAGAAATTCGCTTTTAGACTATAGCCATAAAATTATACCATTAAAATAGCCCCCGCGTCTTTGCATCTCTGCGGTAAAACATTTTCTTTACCGCAGAGACGCTGAGTCGCAGAGAAATAGTATTGTTACTCTGCAAAAATCATATCTTCATCAATAAACTCAAGCGGCAATAGCGGCATTGGTATTCCGTTATACTGCAAACGGAATTTCAAATCTCTTATAAACGGATCTTCTGTTATTGTTTGTTCAATCTTAAGGAAACTTGGTAAGAAGGAATTAAGATCAAACCATTCGTGTTCCGGCATTTCAATAATTTCATATTCGCTGTTTGTAAGAGCAGCTTTTTGTAATGCTATTTTTATAGCAGCATCCAATCCGCCAAGAACATCAACTAAACCATTTTTTAATCCATCGCTTCCGGACCAGACTCTTCCCTGCGCAATTTTTTCAATTTCATCAAAAGATTTTTTTCTTCCCAATGCGACCTTATCAACAAAACCTTTGTAAAGAGTTTTAATTCCCGTTTCCGCGATATGTAATTCTTCGTCTGTCAAGTCGCGATCAGGAAGAGAAACTCCAATCAAAGGAAGCGTTGCTCCATAACCAAGATCGGCAAATTTCCCTTTTTGCACGTGATCAACAGATAAACCGAGATCCTGTTTTAATGTTTTATTAAACATAAAAGAACCTATGACACCAATTGAGCCAGTTATTGTGTTAGGTGCCGCAACAATAGTATCGGCAAACATAGAAAGCCAGTAACCGCCTGAAGCTGCAACATAACCTTGAGAAACTATTATCGGTTTCTTCCCCTTTCCTTTACGAAGAATTTCAGCTATAAGATCAGCCGCAAGAGCATCACCGCCGGGAGAATCAACTCTCAGAACTATTGCTTTTATACTTGAGCTGTTCATTGCAGCTTCAACATACTTAACTAAAGATCTTGCTTTGATTCCATCGTCCATACTTGTTCCACCAATGGCATAGACAACAGCAATCTTTGGTTTTGATCCCCAGTAATCATCGGGTAAAGTAAATTCGTTAAGCGAAGAAGCACTGACTAAATTTTTTTCTTCTCTTTCATACTTTTTAATTATATCGCTGATGTCGCTCCATCTTGCAAGAGTATCAACTAATTTTAGTTTTAGAGCATCATCAGGTAGAAACATAAATGTGCTGTCAACAAGTTTATCAAAGTATGATGGGGTGAATTTTCTTCCTTCACAAATTTCTCTTTGTGCAAGATTGTAATTTTCATCGACCAATCTCTGTCTTTGCTCGCGATCAGCTTCACTAAAATCTTCCCGTGCATAATTTTCTGCGGCAGATTTATATTTGAAATATCTTAACTCGTTAAACCCAAGTCCAAGCAGTTCAAGCGATCCTTTAAAAAAAGTTCTTCCCATCAAATAACCATTAAGCGAAATTGTACCCATTGGATCAAGAATTATTTTATCAGCTATGGAAGCAAAATGATATTCATCCATTCCTGCCCGATCAATATAGATATAAACTTTCTTACCGTAAGATTTTATTTCTCTCAGCTTCTCACGCAATTCCCAGAACATTTCTTTGTTAATTTTAGCACCCGAAAGGTTTATTGCAATACCGGAAATTGAATTATCATTCTTAACAGCCTCAAGTTGTTCAAGTATATTGAACAGTGTTTTTGTATTATCAAACAGCTTATAATTTTGATATTTGATGCCTCCCTGTAAACTCATACTTACATAATTATCGTTGCCGGAGAAATATCTTAACAGGTTTCTGTCATCAGCGCCAATTCGTATCCCATAAGTATTGTACGATCTTTTAGCATCCCGGTCATAATGAGCGATTGTTGTCAAACCAAGAGAGCCAAATCCTAATTGTACACCAACGTTAAAACTTTTTCCATCATAATATCTGCTGATTAGTCTTAATCCATCTAAGGGTTCCACAATTGCGCCGACGCTCCATCTAATCTCTTCAAGGATTTTATCATTCGTAAATGTATAATCACCAAACAAAGTTAGATTATAATTACCTAGTGGTCTTACACCTGCACTAATAATTCCTTCAATTTCTCCACGTATAGGAAGATTAGCCATCAAACCGAAAGTAAGATAATTTGTTGGTCGAAAAATTGATCCCAAAGTAAAAATATCAGAACGATTAAACAGCCCAACATCGCCGGAAGACCAGCCATATCCAAATCCTGCAGAAAATACATCGGAACCGAAGGCTGTTGATATCTTATAATCCATCACGGAGTAATCATTATATTTTTGATTGTGCATACCAAAGCCAAAATACGGTACTGAAGTAAAAAGTCCCCAATTATTTAAATCGTTAAAATCAGAATCCAAATCGTTCCATGTAAAATAAATATTTGGCTGAGGTTGAAAGGACAGTTCGGCAGGGTTGTTAAAGCCACTTAAACCAAAGATCGTTGTTCCCGGAGTTGCAAGTTCCATATCATTTGGAAAATAATATGATGGGAAAACTGATTGAGCATTGCTTTGGGAAAAAGAGAAAATGGCAATTGCGAGAAGTAAAACTTTTCTAAACATTTTTTTCCTTATTGTGTTCCAAAAATTTCCGTCTAAAAATAACATTTAAATTCTTTAAAGATACAGCAGTTTAAAATGGATGGAGTCATTTAATTTATATGAGTTATAAGTAAATCTTTTTGTTTATTTTTGTTCATCAAACAATTGATTTAATATGATTGAAATAAAAGATCTGCATAAAAGTTTTGGAAGCAAAAAAGTATTACAAGGTGTTAATCTTACAATTAATAAAGGTGAAACGATTGTAATAATCGGAAGAAGCGGCTGTGGTAAAAGTGTGTTGATAAAACATATTGTTGGTTTACTTGACCCTGATTCCGGTTATGTGAAAGTAGAAGAACAAATAGTTGGCGATCTCACCGAAAAAGAATTATACGATCTTAGAAAAAAGTTTGGATTTTTATTCCAGGGCTCTGCTTTATTCGATTCTATGACTGTTGAAGAAAATGTGGGACTTCCTTTAGTTGAATCAAAAATTAACTATTCTAAAAATGATATTAAAAAAACCGTTGAAGAAAAATTGTCACTCGTTGGGTTATCAGGAAATTTAAATCTTAAACCATCGGAACTTTCCGGCGGAATGAAAAAGCGTGTTGCACTGGCAAGGGCACTTGTTACAAATCCATCTTACATTTTATATGATGAACCCACAACCGGACTCGATCCGATTATGTCCGATTCAATCGATATTCTTATTAAAGATCTTGCGGAAAAATTAAACGTAACTTCTATTGTAGTTACTCACGATATGTACAGTGTTAAAAATGTTGCCAATAAGGTTGCAATGATGAATGATGGTGTAATTTATTTTACCGGTAAACCAGAAGAGCTAATCAATTCAACCGATCAAGTAATTGTAGATTTTATACGTAGAACTGAAGTATAAATCGCAGTTACTGCTCCCAAACCCTCAAATAGAGCAAAAAAACAAAAAATAATTTTGTCCTGTTTTTATATCTCTTTGCACTTCTAAATAAAAAGATTATATTTCAAAAAAAAATAAAAGGAGTCAGCAATGGATTCAATTACCGATATGTTAAAAGGGCGCGAAGTTTATACTGTACAATCAGGTTTATCGATAAAAGAAACTGTAAAATATATGGCTTCTAAAGGTGTTGGATTAGTTCCGGTAATGAAAGATGATAAACTGGTTGGTGTCTTTTCTGAACGGGATTTAGTAAATCGAGTAATCGCAAAAGAGATGGACTTAAACTCCTCTCTTGTTGATGAAGTAATGAGCAAAAATCTTGTTGTTGGTAAAATTGATGAGCCCAATGAATCAGTTCTTGCAAAGATGAAAGAAGCAAAGACGAGGCACATATTAATTATAGACAATGAAAAACTTGTTGGTGTTATTTCTTTACGAGATCTTTTAGAGATTGATTTGAATCAATGCAAAACAACTGTTGAAGTTTTAAACAATTATATTTATTCAAAGTAGAGATGTTTTATAGCATATCGACTAATTGTATTTTGAATGCTTAATTCATCTGTTTTAAACTGTTTCCTAAAATTTTATGCAAGAACTTTCTCAGCAGAACATAACTCTTTTACTTGAAGATTGCATTAGAGGGAAAAAAGGGGCTGTTGATGAACTGCTTCCTCATGTGTACAATGAATTAAGAAAAATTTCTTCAAAATATTTACGTGATGAATACAGAAATCATACTCTTCAAACAACCGAGCTTGTACACGAAGCCTACATTAAACTTATCGGTGATCAAAATATTTCCTGGCAAAACCGTGCACATTTTTTTGGAATTGCGGCTCAATCAATGCGACAAATTCTTGTTGATCACGCAAGGAAGAGAAAATCCTTAAAACGCGGTGAAGGAAAATCCAACATTTCACTCGATGAAGTTTTTGAAATTTCAGAAAAAACTGATGATCAAATTATTGCACTTGATGAAGCGTTGAAAAGACTTGAAACTCTAGAAGAAAGATCCAGCAAGATTGTTGAACTTAGATATTTTTCCGGACTTACAATTGAAGAAACTGCAGAAGTGCTTAACATATCTCCTGCGACCGCAAAACGCGATTGGAATTTTGCCAAAGCATGGCTATACAGAGAAATCTCAAATAACTGAAGTTACGCAAAATGAAATTTACTGTCTTATACTGTCATTCCCACGAAAGTGGGAATCTATTTTTCGCTTATTTTAGCACGGTGGATACCCGCTTTCGCGAGTATGACATTCATTATTTACTGTCTTGCGTAACTTCAGTTTAATAAATAAATCATTTAGGAAATTTGTTTTTGAATCAAGATAAGTTTTTAAAAGCCAAGCTACTTTTTGATGAAGCAATAAATTTGGATTCATCCCGGCGAGAAATATTCCTTCGTGAAAAATGTGGAGATGATAACGAACTGAAAAAGGAAGTTTTATCACTTATTCAATCTATTGAAAACACAAAAGATTTTTTGGAAGAACCTTTAACAGTAGTAGAGCAAAATAAAAGCAGCTTTATTGATCCTTACATTGGCAAACAAATCGGCAACTATCTAATTGATGGCGAAGCCGGAGTTGGTGGTATGGGGTTAGTTTATTCGGGTAAAAGGAATGATAAAGAATTTGAACAAAAAGTTGCAATAAAAATTTTAAAGCACGGCATTTCTTCTGAGTATTTATTAAAAAGATTTCAAATTGAAAAACAAACGCTCGCGCATCTTCAACATCAGAACATTGCAAGACTTTTAGACGGCGGAAGAACAACTGATGGACTTCCCTACCTTGTTATGGAATTTATTGATGGAATTCCGATTACGGAATATTGCATTCAAAATAATTTAAGTATAGAAAATAAATTAAAACTTTTTCGAGAAGTCTGTACGGCGGTACAATATGCACATCAAAATTTAATAATTCATCGTGATCTTAAACCCGGGAATATTCTTGTAACTAAAGATGGCACTCCAAAACTTTTGGATTTTGGTATTGCAAAACTTATTGATGAAGAGTTAACAGATAACAGCGAAGGATTAACTCGTACTGGTGTTTGGCATCTTACACCGGAATATGCAAGCCCCGAACAAATTAAAGGAGAAAAAATTACTACAGCAAGTGATATTTATTCACTTGGAATTTTACTTTATCAAATTTTAACCGGTGCTCAGCCATATAAAATAGCCACTAACTCACCCGCTGCAATTAGCAAAATCATAACAGAAGAAAATGTTAAAAAACCAAGTGATAGAGTAAAACAATCTTCAGAGATAAAACATGAAAAAGATTTTATAGATCCTGGAAAAATTTCAAATCATTTAAAAGGAGATTTAGATAATATTGTTTTAAAAGCAATGCACAAAGATCCTTTAAGAAGATATGTTTCTGTTGAACAGTTTTCTGAAGACATCAGGAAGCATCTTGTCGGTTTGCCTGTTATAGCACAAAAAGATACTGCGGGATACAGACTTTCAAAATTTATTCAAAGGCATAAAGTGGGTTTTATTTCTTCGGTTGGATTTATAGTTTTTCTCATAGCAAGTCTAATTGCTATTATCTGGCAAGCGAATATAGCCAGAAATGAAAGGGATAAAGCTCGGATAGAAGTAGATAAATATGAACATATAAATAAATTTCTTCAGAATATGTTGTCTTCTGTTGATCCGGATGAAATAGGAAGAGATGTTAAAGTTTATGATGTACTGGGTCGGGCTGCTAAAAATATCGAAACAGAATTAAGAGATAAACCTGAGATTGAAGCGGCAATAAGACGAACATTAGGCAACACATATACAAATCTTGGCGAGTACGATAATGCAAAGGAACATCTCGAAAGAGCTTTACAACTGGATGAAAAAATTTATGGAAAAGAATCTGAAAACGTCGCAGTAAATCTTTACGATCTTGCAATGTACTTCCATTGGATTGGTGATTTAAAAAACGCTGATTCTCTTTATAAGAAAAGTCTTTTAATTTTTAGAAAAACACTTAAAGAACCAACCAGAGATCTTGCGTTGACTTTAAACGGATGTGCTTTAATTAAGAGTGATTTGGGAAATTATTCCGGTGCTGTTAATCAATTTGAAAAGGCATTACAAATATTAGAAAAAAAGTTTGGCAAAAATGATATTGATTACGCTTCAATATTAAATAATCTTGCAATTACCACGCACAGTTTAAATGATATTGATAAAGCAGAAAAGTATTATTTGGAAGCTCAAAAGATTTTTATAGAACTTCTTGGTGAAAATCGAAGCGAGGTTGCTTCCACATATAATAATCTTGCTTTTATTTATGTTGATAAGAAAGATTTTAAACGTGCCGAAGAAAATTTTATTAAATCCTATAATTTAAAACTCGAACTAAAAGGAAAAGATCATCCCGATGTAGGATTAGCATTAAGCAATCTTGGCTCGGTTAAATTTAAATTAAAAAACTATGAGGAAGCAAAAAACTTATATAACAGAGCAATAGCTCAATTAAAAATAACATTACCTGATGCGCACGCCTGGATTGCAAACAGTTATTACGGTCTTGGAAAAACCTTAATCGAAATGAAAGATTACAAAAGCGCAGAGATTAATCTAAGACATGCTTTACAAATCCGAAGAGAAATTTATCCTAAAGAAAACCATTTGATCTATATTGCTGAAGGTGATTTAGGTGTTTGTCTTTTCTATCAAAATAAATTATCCGAAGCCGAAAAATTACTTTTAGCAGCTTACAATGAAAATAAAAACACTGAAAACACTACAATTGCTATTTCACAAAGGTTTGCAGAGCACCTACTAAAACTTTATGAGAAAAAAAACGATTACAAAAACATTCAGATCTATAAAAATATTCTTCAAAATCTCTCTAAAAATTAATCTTTATAAAAATCCCTTCCTTCTTCTGAGCCAATTTACATTTTAATTACGCATGTTCCGTGTGGATTAAGATCTCAAGTTTCAACTTTTGATAAGAGCAGCTTAAATGAGATTATTTTTAAAGTATGATATCAAAACAATTTTTCTATTAGGAGAATAAATATGAAACAAACATTGATTACAATATTATTTTTGCTTGTTTTTTTACCAAATACTTTTCCTCAACCAGACCCTCGTTTACCAGACTTTCAGTTATTAAATCAAATGAATCAGCACAATGATAAATATGGTGAAAAGATTCTTCCTGAAGAAATTATATATCACAAAAAAATAAATAAACCCGCTTCCGTAAATCAAACATTTTACGTGGATACTGTTTATGTATACAGAACAACTGAAGAACAAAGAGTTATTTATTCATATAATTCTGACGGGATCAAAACAGCAACTTTAACTCAGAAACTGAACGGAACTCAGTGGGAGAATTTCCAACTAATTGCCAATGTCTTTAATTCTGACGGTAACCTGCTAAACTATATTTACGAATTGTGGCAAAATAATCAATGGTTTATACAATTAAGAAGCGCCATTACGTATAATTCAAATGGACAAGCTATACAATTACTGGTAGAACAGGCAGTCAATAACCAATTGACGAATAGTTCACTTACAACTTATACTTATTATAATAATTATATAGCCGAAGTAATTTATCAGAACTGGCAGGATAATAACTGGGTAAATTATTCAAGAGATACATTTATTAATGATAATCTGGGTAATCAACTCTCAGACACACATCAATTATGGCAAAATTCTTCCTGGAACAACGATCATAGATTTTTATCGACTTATGATGGCAACTCTAATCTATTGCTGATAATTACTGAATTGTGGGACAATGGCTGGAAAAATGGTTTTAGGGAAACTAATACTTACGATGGTAACAGTAATATGACTACCTCGTTTAATGAGGAGTGGGATACTAATCAAAATAGTTGGGTAGGCGTGTTCCGAAATTCAATGAGCTATGATGCTTCGAATAAGATTCTTCAGAAAACAAATGAAGTTTATGAATATATTGAATGGGTATATAAGGATCGAAACTCCTATTCCTACGATGCAAATGAAAATTTAATATCCAACCTTTACGAAGCTTGGTTAAGCGGGCAATGGTCAAACTGGGGTTTTTATGGATATACTTACGATAGTAATAATAATATGCTAATAAGTATTTATCAGTTATGGAATAACGGGGCATGGGAAAATGTATGGAAACAATCTTATCAATATGATTCTAATAACAACTTAACTATAGGGAACTATTATTCCTGGGTTAATTCTTCCTGGACACCTGCAGACGGCTCTTTAATTTTCCGAGATGATGGGAATAATTCTTTTGCATTTTATGGATTTAAGATAACAGTTGATTATAAAAATTCAGCTACTAACGTGGATGACGAGATAGTTACTCCAGCAAGCTATTCTCTTTCACAAAACTACCCTAACCCCTTTAATCCAAGTACAAAAATAAGTTGGCAGTCTCCAGTTGGCAGTCATCAACTTTTAAAAGTCTTTGATATACTTGGGAATGAAGTTGCCACTTTGGTGAATGAATACAGAGATGCAGGGACTTATGAAGTAAACTGGAATTCTGCTGATCTTCCTAGCGGAGTTTATTTCTACAGATTGCAGGCTGATAATTTTGCTGAAATAAAAAAAATGATTCTAATCAAATAACTAAAGGTCCGAAGGATTTTTTCAGAGGAGAAAATTAAAATGAAAAAAATTATAACAATTAGTATTTATTTACTTTGTATTCACTTTATGGCTAATGCCCAGGTTACGCAGGAGTGGGTTGCACGATATAATGGGCTAACAGGCACAAATAATAGTCCAAGTGCTATTGCCGTGGATAACGCAGGAAATGTATATGTAACTGGTTATAGTGGAATAGTCCCAAGTCAAAATGATTATGCAACCATTAAATACAATTCAGAAGGCATACAGCAATGGGAGCAAATATTTAATGGAGGAGCAGAAGATCAGGCAACAGCATTAGTGTTAGATGACTCGGGAAATGTGTATGTGACTGGTTACATCAATTCGGCTTATAATAACTGTGGTTATGCTACCATTAAATATAACCCGGATGGTGTTCAGCAGTGGATAAAACAATATGAAGGACCTGGAGGAAGTGAAGATAAACCAACAGCAATAGCTGTTGATAGTTCTGGAAATGTTTATGTGACAGGTAATAGTGTTGGTTTACTATATCATGACTACGCAACTATTAAATATAATTCAGCCGGCGACACTCTATGGATTAGGCGATACAACGGATTAGCTAGCGACCAGGATTATGCCACTGCACTTGCTATAGATTCAGATGGAAATGTATATGTGACCGGATACAGTACTGGTACAGGATCTCTTACCGATTGCGCAACAATTAAATATAGCCCAGCAGGAGTTCAACAATGGGTTAGTAGATATAACGGGACCTCAAATAGTTATGATTATGCCTTTGCAATATCTGTTGATGATTCAGGAAACGTTTATATTGCTGGTTCAACATATTCCTCAACAACCTGGAACGACTATTTAACTGTAAAATATAATTCTTC
>JGI20214J51088_10000354_pt1 | contig 32579 bp, 19 predicted proteins | sample WetSurMetagenome_FD_51088 | JGI IMG/M metagenome (IMG submission 51088) | reverse complement strand
ACAGTCAATCCGACGTCAGTAATCACGAGTGTAGCAACAGCTAACTGGTGCAATAATGTTTCCAATACCTATACTGCAACGAGTTCAAGCAGTACCGCTACNTTTGCATGGACAAGAGCAGTTGTTGCAGGTATCAGTAATCTGGCGGGTAACGGGTCAACTGCAACTATCACCGAGACACTGATCAATACTACCTCTGAACCAATTATAGTTCATTATCTTATCACGCCGAGTGTTAATGGTTGTGAAGGTACTACATTCGATTTATCGGTTATGGTAAATCCCACAGTTGTGATATCCAGTTCTGCCACAATATTCTGGTGCAATAATATTTCAAACACATATACAATAACAAGTTCGAGCAGTACTGCTACTTTTTCCTGGACAAGGGCAGTAGTTGCAGATATAAGCAATCCTGCTGGAAGCGGTTCTACCGCAACTATCACTGAGACACTGATTAATACTTCAGCAGCTCCCGTAACTGTACATTATATTATTACCCCGAGTGTAAACGGTTGCTTAGGAACAATTTTTGATTTGTCTGTAACAGTCAATCCAACAGCTCAGGTTAATCAGCCTGCTGATGATTTAGTTTGTAACGGAAACCCGACTGCCGGTGTGGTGTTTAGCAGTATCAATACAGGAGGGACATTAACATATAGCTGGACGAATAGTGATCCGACTATTGGCCTGGCTGCCAGTGGATTGGGGGATATAGATTCATTTACAGCAATTAATGCAGGCAGCAACCCGGTTACAGCGACGATCACTGTTACCCCGCTTTTCACCAATGGAGGAGTGACATGTGACGGACCGGTCAGGAGCTTTACAATAACAGTAAATCCCACAGCCCAGGTAGACCAACCTGTAAACGAAGTGATATGCAATGGAGATAATACAACTGCAGTAATTTTTGCTACTGTCAATACGGGAGGGACGTCAACATACAGCTGGACAAACAGTGATATCAGCATAGGTCTCGGGGCAAATGGAACCGGTGATATTCCAACATTCATAGCCACAAATGCAGGTACAACACCGGTTATTGCAACTATCATCGTTACGCCACATTTCACCAATGGAGGAGTGACATGTGATGGTCCTGTCAAATCATTTACCATAACCGTCAATCCCACAGCTCAGGTTGAACAACCTTCAGGGGGAGTGGTATGTAATGCAGATAATACATCTGCAATAACTTTTGCAACAATTAATAATGGGGGCATCACAACCTATACATGGACAAATAGTGATCCAACTATTGGTCTGGCAGCAAGCGGAAGTGGAGATATTGGATCATTTACAGCAATTAATACAGGCAACAGTCCGGTTGCAGCAACAATCACTGTTACCCCATATTTCACCAATGGTGGAGTGACGTGTGACGGACCAGTCAAGAGCTTTACCATAACAATAAATCCTACAGCTCAGGTTGACCAACCTGTAAGCGAAGTATTGTGCAATAATGATAATTCCACTGCAGTTAATTTTACTACTATCAATACGGGAGGGACAACAACATATACCTGGATAAACAGTAATATCAGCATTGGTCTTGGGGCAAATGGAACTGGTGATATTCCCGCTTTCTTAGCCACAAACGCGGGTACCTCACCTGTCACTGCAACTATCAGTATTACCCCGCATTTTACCAGTGGAGGAGTAACATGTGATGGGCCAGTTAAAAGCTATACCGTAACTGTAAATCCAACAGGACAGGTAAACCAACCTCAGGACTTTGTTATATGTAACGGAGATAATACAGCAGAAGTTAATTTTGCGACCGTCAACAATGGAGGAATCACATCTTATACATGGACAAATAGTGATATTAGCATAGGTCTTGGGGCAAGTGGAACCGGTAATATTCCTTCGTTTATTGCCACAAATGCTGGTACAACACCAGTTATTGCAACGATTATTGTAACCCCACATTTCACTAATGGAGGAGTAATCTGTAACGGACCGGTCAAGAGCTTTACCATAACAGTAAATCCAACAGCTCAGGTTGTCCAACCACTGAGCGAAGTTTTGTGTCATGGAGATAATACCACTGCAGTAACTTTTACAACGTTAAATAATGGAGGTGTCACGACCTATAGTTGGACAAACAATAATATTAGCATAGGTCTTGGAGCAAATGGGACTGGTGACATTCCCACTTTTGTAGCCACAAATACAGGAACAATGCCTGTTGTTTCAACAATCATCGTCACACCACATTTCAATTACGGAGGAGTGACGTGTGACGGGCCGGTCAAGAGTTTTACTATAACAGTAAATCCAACAGCTCAGATAGAGCAACCAGCAAATGAAGTGGTGTGCAATGGAGATAATTCCACTGTAGTAACTTTTGCTACAGTCAATACCGGAGGGACGACAACATATACCTGGACAAACAGTGATATCAGTATTGGTCTCGGTGCAAATGGAACCGGTGATATTCCTGCATTCATAGCCACAAATGCGGGTACAATACCGGTTATTGCATCGGTAATCGTTACCCCACATTTCACCAATGGAGGAGTGACATGTGACGGTCCTGTAAAATTATTTACCATAACCGTCAATCCAACAGCTCAGGTTAATCAACCCTCTAATGATTTAGTTTGCAACGGATCTCCGACTGCAAGTGTGGTGTTTGGCAGTATCAATACAGGAGGAACACTTACATATACATGGACGAATAGTGATCCGACTATTGGTCTGGCAGCCAGCGGAATCGGAGATATTGATTCCTTTACAGCAATTAATACTGGAAACAACCCGGTTACTGCGACGATCACTGTTACGCCACATTTCACAAATGACGGAGTGACGTGTGACGGACCGGTAAGGAGCTTTACAATAACAGTAAATCCGACAGCCCAGTTAGATCAACCTGTCAGCGAAGTGATATGCAATGGAGATAATACAACCGCAGTAATTTTTGCTACTGTCAATACGGGAGGGACGACGACATATAGCTGGACAAACAGTAACATCAGTATAGGTCTCGGGGCAAATGGAACCGGTGATATTCCTGTATTCATAGCCACAAATGCGGGTACAATACCGGTTATTGCAACTATCATCGTTACACCACATTTCACAAATGGAGGCTTGACATGTGATGGTCCTGTCAAATCATTTACCATAACCGTCAATCCCACAGCTCAGGTTGTACAGTCTTCGAGCCAGGTTGTATGCAACGGAGATAATACCAATGCAGTAATTTTTGCAACGGTAAACAGTGGAGGCATCACCACTTACACATGGACAAATAGTGATCCAACTATTGGTCTGGCTGCAAGCGGAATCGGAGATATTGGATCATTTACAGCAATTAATACTGGAAACAGTCCGGTTTCAGCAACGATCATTGTTACCCCACATTTCACCAATGGAGGAGTGACATGTCCAGGACCGGTTAAGACCTTTACTATTACAGTTAATCCAACTCCGCAAGTAGTCCCAAGCACTCTTGCACAGACAATCTGCAATGATGGTACAATTAATGTCATATTAGGCAGTCCGAGTACGTTCACCACTGGAGCAATTACTTTTAATTATACAGTAGTAGCCACAGGTGGTGTGACCGGATTTACCACACCTGTTACAGGGATTGCAAAAGATCATGTAATAGCCGATATACTTCATAATCCTACCGATGCACCCCAGACGGTAACCTATACTATTGTACCGATAAGTCCGACGGGCTGTGTGCCAGGACCTGGAAAGGAAGTAGTTATTACAGTAAATCCTACACCTCAGGTAGTGCCGGGCACACTGACCCAGATCATCTGTAATGATGGAACAACTAATGTCATTTTACACAGCCCAAGTACTTTTACCAGCGGAGCTATTACGTTTAGTTATACAGTAATTGCCACAGGTGGGGTAACCGGATTCACAACACCGGTTACAGGACTTGCCAAAGACCATGTCATATCAGATATACTTCATAATCCTTCCGATGCACCACAGACAGTAACCTATACTATTGTCCCGATAAGTCCAACGGGTTGTGCAGCAGGACCTGGAAAGGAAGTAGTTATTACAGTAAATCCTACACCTCAGGTAGTGCCAAGCACTCTCACGCAGACCATCTGTAATGATGGTACAGTTAATGTCATCTTAGGCAGCCCAAGTACATTTACCAACGGAGCTATTACTTTTAATTATACCGTAGTGGCAACTGGCGGAGTAACCGGATTTACAACACCGGTAACAGGACTTGCTAAGGATCATGTCATATCAGATGTACTACATAATCCTACCGATGCACCACAGACAGTAACCTATTTTATAGTACCGATAAGTCCAACAGGTTGTGCAGCAGGACCAGTTAAGGTAGTAGTTATAACTGTTAACCCGACCCCACAGGTAGTACCCAGCACTATGGCACAACCTATCTGTAACAATGGTACAACAAGTGTTATATTAGGGAGCCCAAGTACGTTTAGCAATGGTATAATCACTTTTAATTATACAGTGGTAGCTACTGGAGGAGTTACAGGCTTTACAACTCCCGTTACAGGACTTGGTAAGGATCATGTCATATCAGATGTACTTCATAATCCCACCGATGCCCCTCAGACAGTTACGTACACAATCGTGCCGATAAGCCCGACAGGTTGCCCGGCAGGACCAGAAAAGGTAGTAGTTATCACTGTCAACCCGACTCCACAGGTAGTCCCAAGTACTCTGGCACAGGTGATCTGTAATGATGGTGTAACTAATGTCATTTTACACAGCCCAAGTACATTTACCAGCGGATTTATCACTTTTAATTACACCGTCATAGCTACAGGTGGAGTTACAGGCTTTTCCACCCCCATGGCAGGGCTGGCGAATAATCATGTAATAGCTGATATGCTCCATAATCCATCCGATGCCCCACAAACAGTGACCTATACAGTTGTGCCTATAAGTCCGGTAGGTTGCGCAGCTGATCCGGTCACAATTATAGTTGTAACGGTTAATCCGACACCAAGGATTTTCCCAATACCGGGCAATACTATTCAGTGTGATAGCACTATAACCAATATGGCTCTGATAAGTCCAAGTACATTTTCCAGCGGTTTTGTCACTTTCAATTATACAACAAATTCAACCGGGGGAATAACCGGATTTGATCCAAATGAGAGTAATTTATCCAATAATTTTATTATTGCTGATAGACTTATTAATACGACTGATTCACCCCAGACCGTTTATTATAATGTAATACCTATTAGTCCAAATGGTTGTAGTGATGGTCTTTCAAGGATTATTACAGTAACCGTTAATCCTACACCCCGAGCAATACCTGATAATATTAGACCTGCTATCTGCTATGGAGGAACAACAGAAATTGTTCTGACATCACCAACTGTAATGACAACCGGAGGAATCAGGTTTGATTATACCGTAAATGTATCAGGAGGAGCGGGTGATGTGGTTGGAAATACTGCGCCGGAAGTAAATCAAATTCCGGGTTATAGAATCGGATTCCCATATCAGAATAATTCAGATACCATTCAATCGGTATATTTTAGAATTACTCCAAAAGTTGATAATGCTATATGTGTGCCGGGGAAAACTATTGTGAGTGAAGTAAAAATACATGCAAAACCTTTGCAGGATCTGATTATTACAAAACCATTAACATGTGATGGAGGATCAGATGCGGCACTTAGAGCTGTTACATCAAAAGGAGCAGGGCTTTATAAATTTGATTGGGTAAGGACCTCGCAGGATCAGGTTCATGGATTCAGTATTCCTGATCTGGTAAATAGAAAAGGGGGCAGATGGTCCGTAAAAGTTACAGATAATTTAGGGTGTAAAGATTCCAGTTTTGTATTTGTTGAAGGAGCTTATCTTGATTCCTATTTGTATGTTGTTGATACAACTGGTTACGGAACTACTTGTCCGGGATCAAATGATGGCCAGTTATGGATCAGGGAAAAGAATTCTTCCACCGGTATAGCTCCATTTGAATACTGGATTGTACGAAATTCTCAGGATACAGTAATTCATGATATTTTGCCGGGAACTGAAATTACACAGAAATGGTCTGACTTATTACCAGGCAACTATAAGCTATACCTGAAAGATGCAAATGGCTGTTACAATACAAGTTACCCGGAAGCAAATATTATTGAACCAGACATAATTACTGTTGAATTTGATGATGTAAAATATCAGGGTGGTTACAATGTATCATGTAAGGGATATAACGACGGTTCCGTTTGGATTAAATCAATTACCGGAGGTAATGGCTCTTATAAATTTAAGTGGTACACTTTTAACGGAACAATTTCCGGATTTGATACTTTAAACAGGTTAGATAATGTACCTGCCGGTACCTATTATCTGAGAACAACTGACAGGAAGAATTGTATAAAGGTAGATAGTATAATTCTTACAGATCCTGATGGGATGCAACTTATCGGATCTGAACTGTCTGTCAGCCCTGATGGCAACACAAATATTTCCTGTAATGGGGCTACAGATGGGTTTATAAAATTATCAATAACCGGAGGCTCTGGTACTTATATTTATAACTGGACTGGCCCCGACGGATTTAATGCAACAACCAGAGATATTTCCGGTTTGAAAGCAGGAGTATATACCTGTTCTGTGACTGATCTAAACGGATGTATACTTACTCCTTCACCATTATTTACACTTACAGAGCCGGCAGTTCTCACAGTTACAAGTAACATCCCTACTTCGATTGATGGGGCATATAATATTAGTTGTAATGGAGGTTTTGGCTGGATCAATGTCACAGCAACCGGAGGGAGTGTGGATACATATAAATACAGATGGAGTACAACAAATGGATCTGGCATTGTTGACGGTCAGGAGGATCAGTTTGCACTTACTGCAGGTAAGTATAATTTGACTGTGACGGATTCAAATAACTGCAGTAAATCAATAGAAGTTATTCTTACCCAGCCGCTTCCGTTAGTGACACACCTTACTGCAACTGATATTACCTGTTATCCCCCGGGTAATAATAATGGTGCGATTAATCTATCCGTTACAGGGGGTATTGGTCCGTATAATTATTCCTGGTCGAATGGAGCCACAACACAAAATATTACCGGATTAACTCAAGGAATGTATTATATTACTGTTACTGATAATAATAGTTGTGTAAAAACAGATTCTGTAAGAATAAATCTTCCGGTCCCTTTGAATTACATGAAAACCCTGTCATACTTTAACGGTTTTAACATAAGTTGTAATGGGTTGGCAGATGGTTCAATAAAAATAAATCCAACTACCGGATTAGCCCCATTTATTTATAGCTGGTCTGGCCCTGATGGATTTACATCAACAAATAAAGATATATCAGGTCTTAAGGCAGGGCAGTATACTCTGGTGATTGTTGACAAAAATATTTGCCAGGCTACAGAGATTTTTAATTTAACAGAACCAGGGATACTCGGTATGACACTCGATATTTCAGCAAGTGCAACAGGAGGATTTAATATTAATTGTGCGGGAGAAAGTACTGGTTATATAAATATTGAACCAATTAACCAGGTTTTAAATGTAAATTATATTTGGGCTGATGGTGCTTTTGATAAAACAAGGACAGGTCTTCCAGCCGGAGAATACAGTGTAATTATTTCTGATGCCAATAATTGCCATGCAAGTTCAACGGTTTCTCTTACTGAGCCGGATTCAATCAAGCTCACTTTTGATATAACCCAGCCCTTATGTCCTGCCAAACCTGACGGAGAGATAAGATTAACTGCTACAGGGGGAGTGCCTGGAGCAGATTATTCATACAAATGGTCTGATGGCTCAACTGGAAGAAATGTATCAAATATTCTGAAAGGATTTTACAAGGTTACAGTTACAGATCTGAATGGATGTTCAATAAAAGACTCCTTAAATATTGAGCCTCTGAACAAAACATGTCTGATAATTCCGAATGCAATATCACCGAATGGTGACCTGATAAACGATGTCTGGAATATTGGAATGGTTGATTTGTATCCAGGAATTGAGGTAAAGATATTTAACAGATGGGGTGAATCTGTATGGAGGTCGGAAAAAGGATATCCGCGTCCATGGGATGGAAGAAGTAATGGAACATTACTTCCGATTGACTCTTATCATTACATAATTGATGTACATGACGGTTCAAAACCTATAGTTGGAAATATTACCATTGTACGATGAAAATTAATACTTTTAAACTCTTGTGAGAAGACCGGCTTTCATATTATTACTGTTTTTGATTGGCAATATGACCTTCAGCCAGCAACTACCATTATACAGCCAGTACCTGTATAACAAATTTCTTATTAATCCGGCAGTAGCAGGAAGCGATGGTTATACAAGTTACAGCCTGACAGCAAGAGAACAATGGGTAGGTTATTCAGGTGCACCAAGGACTTTCTCTTTCAGCATGCAGTCAAGATTACTTAAGAAAAAATATACTCTGAAGCAGACCAATGTTAACAGGCAGGTATTCAGACCAAAAAGCGATGGGAAGGTAGGTTTGGGAGGTTATGTTTTCAGCGATAAAAACGGACTGATTCAAAGAACAGGATTCCAGGCTTCCTATGCCTATCATACCTGGTTGCAGAAGGGCACTCAACTATCTATGGGAATTGCATTTACCGGGTATCATTATAAAATAAATGAGAAGGAGATAAATTTTGAAGATCCGAATGAGCCCTGGTTGAATAATGATCTCAGACGCGGAATATTTGTGCCTGATGTAAGTGTTGGCACTTATCTTCTTAATGCAAATTACTGTTTTGGTTTCTCTGCTGATCAGTTATTCCAGGCTTCCGCCAAAATCGGGAGCAATGCCTATAAGAATTTTAAAATGTCCAGACATTATTATCTTTTCGGTTCATATGATTTTAGCTCAGGTCCCTACAATATATTTCAGCCTTCATTCATGTTAATGATGTCAGAACAGCTTAAACCACAAGCTGATATCGGTGTGACATATATCTACAACCAGGATTTTTGGGCAGGGGTGGCATATCGCACAAGCGGAGCAATAATTGCTAACGTTGGTATTAGATACCAGTATTTCTATATTGGATATGCTTTTGATTTCACACTTCAGGAGATACAAAGAATTACTTATGGGACACATGAAATTACATTAGCCATCAAATTAGGTGATAATCGCAGAAAATACCGATGGCTCGATCGTTATTGATCAGCTGGTTTACGTATAAAGTAAATAACAGAACTGCTCCTTCCAATATCATTTACCGATAATATTGCAAATGGCAATGCCTTAATTATCCCTTTCAAAAAAGATAATCCGGAACCACTGTATTTTTCACTGAGGATCGAAATGTAAAATACATCAAGAGGAAGATTCCTTTGAGTTTCCAAGATAAATCCCGATTTTTCAGAAAAAAACATGAATGACGAGGGGTTAAAATGCCATAAATGCCTCGGCACATCATATGCAGCCCAGTTTGGCCCGTAATATTTTGCATCATACGAATTGCTGTTAGGCAGTGCAACTACACATACACCACCAGGCTTTAATATCCGAAGAATATGGGAAGCATAACTGAAGGGATGGTGGAAATGTTCAAAAACATGCCAGAGAGTAATACAGTCAAAACTATCTGATTCCAGGCCAGATATCTGCTCAGGACTTATTATATCCAATCCAAATCGCGATATTGAGAAATCACGGGCTTTCCTGTTTATTTCAATTCCTTTTACCTTCCAGCCAGCATTTTTCATCGTTTCGGCAAAATGGCCCGATCCGCTGCCAATGTCGAGAAGATTTCCATATCGCTTACCTGTCGCATGGTTTATAATCTTTTTCTTTTTTTGTAACATTGCTTTTCTGACGAGCAGGTAAACATTGTCAACAAACCCTTTTGATGAATCGTTGTGTGATATGTAATCATCAGAGTCGTAATACTTGCTTATTTCAGATTCTTCGGGATAATCCTGCGTAAAAATGAAACCACAATGTGAACATTTGTATAATGTAAATTGCTCTTTACTTAAAAAATGGTCTGTACATCTCAAATAAGGAAGGATATTTGCCGATGTGCAAAGAGGGCATTCATTATGATGCACCATACTATTCTGACTTTGGTTTAATTTTCATTTTTGTAATGAAATAGCCGGAAAGTAAAAGAATAAACACAATAGAACTTGCCAGAGATATTTTATTTCCGACGACATATGAAGAGGGCTTAAAGGAAAATTTTATTTCATGATTACCTGAAGGTACAATCATTCCTCTCAGGACATAGTTTGTACGGAAGTATTTACTCTCTTTACCATCAATATAACTTTTCCATCCTGCAGGGTAATATATTTCCGAGAATACCGCAAGCATCTCCCCCTGAGATGAACTGTTATAAATAATTTCATTTGGGCGGTATGACTTTAACTCTATTTTATCCCCTTCCGTTACGGGATAAATGGTATTCATTACCTGATCTTTAAAGCGCTTGTCAATAACAGCTTGTTTGGCCGGGTTAATTTTATTTACTCCTGAAAGCTCCTCATTCGCATTTTCAACAATTACCGGTGTCTCAACAAACCAGGCATTGCCCAGAGCATTCTGATTGACGAGAGGGGGGGCCTCAGGGTTATAAATTACATATTTGGCATTAAGCATATTAAGTGTCATTGTGCTGTTAAAGACAGACTGAATCTCTTCAATAGATTTAGCTTTTCCAGCAACAGTCTGAAACAGGTATATGTCTCTGCTTAATGATGAATCAATGAGTTCCTGGTACCTCTCCAGTTTTGCACCATGGTAGCCTCCTATTGATTTGTGATAAAGTGATGTTGATGCATCATTAAACGGTGAAACACTAAGATTGAGTACCCTGTAATATGACTCATCCTTTAAAATATAATTGTCAGCAACAGTAGGTGCTGAAAGTTTTAGACTGGTTTCTTTTCTTACAAACTTGTCAGCATTTAAATATCTCTTATCTACAAACCACATATCGGTCAGAAAGAGTAATGCAAGAATGGCAATCACATATTCCTTCCTTATCTTTTCATAGTAGAAAGCAAGAATCACTGCAGTTGCCAGAAGGATGAGAATGAGAGATCTCAATGCATCAGTTCTTAAAAGAAGTTTTCTGTCTGTAATGAGAGCAGATGAAAGCCAGTCAGGAATCTGTCCCTGAACCTGTCCCTGTTGTTCAACCGGAGATAAGAACGAACCTGCAAGCCCCGGGAAAAGTAAAAATAGGAAGGTTATACCACCGGTTATCCCAAATGCTATTTTTATTCCCTTCAGAATGTTATTTTTTGTGGTAGTCCCGTTAAAAATATCCCTCAGGGCCAGTATTCCAAGTAAAGGAATACAAAATTCAGCTATAACCAGAGTCATTGTGACTGCCCGGAACTTATTATATCCCGGGAAATAATCCAGAAAGAAATTGGTAAATGGCATAAAATTTTTCCCCCAGGCAAGCATGATGGAGAGAAGAGTTGCTCCGAGAAGCCACCATTTTTCAGGTCCTTTAATTATAATCAATCCAAGGACAAACAGGAAGATAATAATAGCACCGACATATACAGGGCCACCCGTCCCCGGTTGTGTTCCCCAGTATAACTGAAAGTTATCTGCATATTGTCCGGCATTGTTTTTTCTAAGCGCGGTAACCGTTTCAGAATTACGGTCAAAAGGGATGCTTCCTCCTCCTTTAAAATTTGGAATCAGTAGTGTAAGTGTCTCATCCACCCCATAACTCCAATATGTGATATAGCCTTTATCCAGACCGTTTGTCTTTTCATGATTGCTTGTTACAAGATCTGACTTACCCCTGGTAGAATACTTTCCATATTCATAAGTTGTGTATAACGAACTAAAATTCATTCCAATAGAAAGCAATACCGGAATTATGAGAATGACTGAGTTTTTAATGAACTTAGGAATTTCTTTATTTCGGATCGAATAAATAAATTCTGCAATAATAAATACCAGTATGCACAGAAATGAATAATAAGTAATCTGGGGATGATTTGCTATTATTTCGAGTGTCAGGAAAAAAGTTGTAAGTAATACTCCCTGAATTGCATTACGTCTGTATAAGTAATAAATACTTCCGATCATAGGTGCCATATATGCAATTGCAAATGCCTGTGTGTTATGGCCTGCTTCAAGAATAAAAAAGAAGAATGTTGAAAATCCGTATGCTATCGCTCCGGCAATTGCAAGCCTTGTATCGACCCTGAAAATAAGCAGCAACACATAAAAGCCGAGCATAGTCAGGAATATTGAGGCAACAGGCAGTTTAAGAAATTTCAGTAATGAATCAGCATACCTTATCAGGTTGCCTGTGAATTTTGTAGATATTAAGTATGCCGGCATACCGCTGAACATAGAATTAGTCCAGAGGGGTTCTTCACCGTATTTCGCCCTGAAGTCACTGATCTCTTTTGCGGAGTTGTGGGCTACAGTTCCATCATTTGTATGGAGTACTTTTCCCTCAAGTACAGGATAGAAGTATAATACAGTTATTACAATAAATATTAATACTGCTACCAGATGAGGGATTATCGGTTTTGTAACGCTTTTGATTTGCATTTCAGGTATTTTGAGTAGTTCTTAATTTGCCAAAGCACAAAAATATGTAAATATCAGTTACGATCTAAACTATTATCACTGTGATACTGAATTTCAAGTGGAATTCAAACAGATAATATCTGACTGATAAACTCCGGGAAAACTTTATCAGCCATTGATTTATTCTCCCATTCTTTCCTGGCAGTTCTTCTTAATTCAATGAAATCAGATCTATTTGCCAGTTCTTCTATTTTTGTTGCCAGGTCTGAAGTAGAAAAGTCCTTCTCAATCAATAAGCCGGTTTTTTCTGAGACTATTTCCTTTGTACCTCCAACATTGGTTGCTATCACGGGTATTCCAAATGATAAAGCTTCCATAACTGAAACAGGTACTCCTTCTGAACTGCTTACATTTATAAAAAGATCAACAGATGTTGTGCAGTAATAATTCATAAGCTCAGAATGCTTTACGGCTCCTTTAAACATAATCGTTATATTTTCAGGAAGTTTTATTAGAAGCTTTTCAATTTGATTTCTTAACGGACCATCTCCAAAATGAATCCATTCAACTCTTCGTTTAATACTTTCGAGAGTTTCTGCAATTAATCCTACACGTTTGACAGCTACAAGGTTAGAACAGGAAACGATACGGATAATATCCGAATTAGTATATGGATTCAGGCCATAATCTTTAGTTCCGATCCTTGAAATCACTATTCTTCCATTCAAAAAGGGATAATGATCTTCAATGTATTTTTTCCCTGTTTCTGATATAACGATAGCCTTATTTATCCTTTTAAGCTGATGATATCTCCATGGAATATATCCGTTATTAGTATGTTCATAGAGATCTGATCCATGAAATCTGACTATGATTTTGGGTTTCAGATATTCCGGAAGAAATGGAATTACCTGGCTCCAGCGTAATCCCCAATAAAAATAAAGAATATCAAATTCATTAAAGAACCGGATCAGATCCCGATTTCTGATATCAGCCATAAGGCTTCTGATCATAAGCAGATGGGTGAACCATATTCTGAAGTTTGTCCGTGATTTCCATACTCCTGAGCTGAGACCTTCTTTTAAAAGACTGAATAACAATGAAATATTGAACAAACCTTTTATTAAAAGTTCTTTTTTGTTCTTTATTTCATTGAAGACCGGACTCTGAATATCCATCTTTTCATAAACCTCCCTGACCTTTTTGTCCCGGCCTTTCTCAAGAGGCATAATTGAGACTTTTTCAAACGAATTGACAATGTAACTTAATTCTGTATCGAGAAAAGGTTCTGATTTTCCGAAAGGGTAATTATCAGTGAAGATTAAGATCCTGTTATTCATTTATTTTAAGGCTCGATTTTGATAACGAATAGAATTGACAATCCAACAGATTTTATTATCCATAGTTAATCAAGTGCTTATTTATTGAAACCTGAATACAAAATATATCATTATTTCTATAAATTTCATTAGTTACATTTTTATTCCAGAAATTATTGTAAAATGGTTATCATACTATTAACAGATAAGCTGTTCAGAATCTTTTTTTTAAGTAAAAACATGCTGCATCACCCTGCTGGCTTTTATTCAACATTTTAGCATCACTGCGAAATTTACGAAGTTCTTTTTTTGTGAAAATATTATCTGGGGTGGAAAAGGGGAGATTTCGCAGATATTTTTCACTTCCGGTAAACTGAAATGCTGTGGAGTCATAAACTACTTCATCGATCTTCATATCTGTATTCTCAAGGAGAATACTCATGCTTCGTGAATTATGCAAAAAGAAATGCCGGGGTGCGTCGAGACCAACCCAGAATTCCCTGTATTTGCTCCAGGCAAAGGAGTTCGAGACCGGGATACGGATAAGAGCACAGCCTTCAGGAGAAAGAAGCCTGCTGATGTGATTAACTACACGTTCAGGATCAGGCATATGCTCAAATGAGTGATGGAGCATAATGAAATCGTACTTTTCATTGATTTCAGAAATATCTTTTTTATATATCCTGAGGCCATTTTTATAATTTATGTCCTCATCAATAAAGGGGTCAATTCCGGTAAGATTCAAAAATCCACTTCTTTGCAGTGATAAAAGTTTTCTTCCTGACCCGGATCCGATATCAAGGATACTGGAATTGAAATTAATTTCTTTGTTGCGGATATAAGGGAAAGGATGTTCAAAAATAAATGACAAGAGAAATCCGGTAAGATCAAAATAGCCCATGTAATATTTAATCAGACTTCTCTTCAGATAGAAATTGAATTTATTGAGTTTTGATGGAAACTTAGCCTCCTGGAATGAATAGTAGCTTTGGGGATAATATTTATCAATATTCTCAGGAATATCCTTTATCTGCAGACAGAGACATTTTGAACATATGAAATAGTTAAACTTATCCCCCAGTCCAAGTAGTCTTTCTGTAGCGATAATCAATTCATTATCTGATTTATTGCCGCAGATTTTACAGGTCATTGAAACCGCATTGTTTTCAAAATCAGCATGGTTACTTCCCATAACGGTTAAATTAATTTATTTACTTTTTCAAGTAACTTTTCGAAACAAACATTCCGGTCGTAATATAAAACAGCATCATTCCGACCAGCCATCCCGAGCTTTTTTCTGAGACCGGCATCTGAAAGCAATAATTTTAATGCCTCCATCCATTCCTGTTCTGTTGATGCCAGGTATCCATTGTCTCCGTTTCGGATTATTGACTGATTGACCCCGACAGGGCTCGCTACACTCGGTAAGCCGCCAGCCATATACAGATATAGTTTATATCCTCCTTTTGCCCTGGTGAAATCATTATCAGGCAATGGCATAATACCAATATCCATTTCATTTAGATCTGAATTTTCTTTTTCATACGACCATGGCCTGGAGATATGATTGATATTACTGATTTTGAAATCAGCTCTTGCTCCGATAGTTAAAAGGTTGAATGGTAATTCTTTACTTATTTTTTGCAATGGTGACTCAACTACTTTCAGATAGTCAGTTGTCCACGAAGATCCAATCCACCCTATAGTTGGTATTTTACCTTGTTCCTTGTTCCCCGGTCTTATCCTTTCAGTTTCAACAGGAGAAGGAATAACATACCCTTTTTTATTATGCAGGTTGCAGAATTCATTTAAGTATTCCGTACTGATGATCACTTCATCAGCATATTTAATCATTATTTCCGATTTCTTTCTGTTTGATGATCCCTTCTCACCAAGATAAATAGCATCATCAAAATCAAATATGACAGGTGTTCTGTTTTTTAGTTTTCTCAATGCAGATTCTTTGATAAAAGATCTTTGAATAAAGACAATATCCCAGCTTCCAAGAAAAATGGCAATCATCCTTTTTAACCATAGGAATCGTTTAACCACTGGGAAAATTGAGTATCTGAAAAGAACATTTGATGGTCTTACCGGAACTCTCGGAATATAAGAAACTTTAAAGCCTGCTTTCTCTAGCAACGGGATATATTGAATAGCCCTGATTCTTGCACTGGCCTGATCGGTATTCCCGTCAGTCAGAAGCAGCATCCGTTTTTTCTTTGCGTTCAGGCTTAAATTCTTTAATTCCATAAATCAGACAATGTCTGTTAATTCACTAATCAAAATGACTTCTTTCTTAACTCTGACTGAGACTATTTCTTTATTTTTAAAACCCTTAAAAACTCATCTGACTTAGCATTAATATCTTCCGAAATTTTTAAAAGATATATCGGCAAACAGAAAATAAGTGTTAATGTAGTACTCCGGATAAGAATGTCAATGATAAAATTTGAAATTACAGGTATACGTGATGCAATAAAATAGGCTGCTATACCAATTAAAGTTACGTAAACAAAGCGGAGATTATAAGGCTGAAGTTTAAACTTAAAATAGAGGAAAAGAAATCTCAGTATATTCAAAAGTATCAATGATCCTGCTCCTCCGATAGCTGCTCCTACAACCCCGTATTTTGGAATCAGGATAAGATTGGAAATAACCAGAAATATTACAAGCAGTATAAGTAAGGCAGTCTGAACCTTATAGTATTTCGATGTTCCAAAAACAGAACTGTTTGCTCCTGTTGCCATATCGACTAAACTTCCAAGTCCTATGAAAAATATAACCCATTTACCGGAAAGATAGTCGGAACCAAGAATGTGAAAGATATTTTCAATATTTATCCAGATCCCAAGGAACAATAAAAGGCCGATAATAAAGAGTGTAAGGCAGCTCTTTTCATAGATATCGTGAATGGTTTTCAGATCATTTATTTTCCATGCTTCCGCAGAAACGATGTTTGCAATTTTATAAATTGAACGTGCCGGAAGGCATACGACTACCCCAAAGAAGAAACATATTGAATATACTCCTGCAGCACCGAGTCCTATCATGCTGTTAACCATTATAACATCCACATTTTGAATTATTATCATTGAGAAGCCGTTCAGAATACTGAAAATCGACATAGAGATAATCGAAATTACCATTTGCCTGTCAAGAAAACGGAAGTTTGTTCGTAATGAAAACTGCTTTTCACGGATCAGTGTTGCCGTAATGTAAACTGTCGGAACTGATAATGCGAGAATGTAAAGTAAAACAAACTGGTGGAAAGTGATAAGGTCAAAGAAAAAGAATACAATGAAAGCAATGATCAGAATCCGCTGAAAAACTTCACGCAGAAACGTGCCGTGAACACTGTTTAACAGAGCTGAGTAATAGGTATCAAGGATTGAAAAGAATATCTGAAAAAAAATAAGTATAATCAGATAATAGAAGTACCGGATGAATAATCCGGATTTATCGGCATTCATCTCCAGTAGTAAAGGCTTGAATATCAGCAATAATCCCGTGGTCAAAACAAATCCGGCCAATCCGACAATAAGCGTTATCGCCAGGAATCCGTTATGTTTCATCTTGTCGTTTCTGAAAAAAGGAAAGAGGCGTATTGTTGCGCCGGTAATTCCAAGCGTACCACCCATTGCAATTAGAGAAGAATAGGCAACAATAATTTTCAGAAGACCTACCTGTTCAGTAGTATAAATCCTGGGAAACAGAATCCCGGTGGTAATAAATCCGAGAATCAGGCCAATATACGCGAAAACAGTTCCTTTGACAGATTGTTTGACAATAATTCCCAAGAGGATGATTTATTAATTAATTGCAAATGTAAAAAAAGCCTGTTATATGACCTTCAATCCTTTAAACTTTTTGACCACAGTCTCCCTGAACAATTGATTAGTATAAATCTCTCAGGATCGAAGCAATTTTAGCTGTAAGATTTTTCCTGTTGAATCCGGAGACTGATATTTTATTACTGGTTATTTCATTCACTTTAAGGTATTTTACAAAATTGTAAATCCCTTTCTCATCATCATATTTAAAAGTCTTTCCCGATCCGGCCTCATTTATTATCCCGGCTGCATCACCGTCCTCCGGACCAATACATATTATTGGCTTTCCGGTAGCAATATATTCAAATATTTTTCCTGTTATAATACTTTTACTACTCACGTGATCAGGTATGATAAGAAGTAGTAAAGTTGTATCAAGCATATACTTTATTGCTGAAGCATGATCAACATAATGGACAAACTCCAGATCGGATTCTTTTAATTTTGAATGTATCAGGTCTTTCTGTTTTTTAGAGACAGTTCCTACAAATCTTAATTTAAGTTCAAACTCCTCATTGCTCAGTTTATTCAGCGCTTCAAGTAAACCATTTACAGGATACGAATCAGAAAGGGTCCCAATGTATGAGATTGTAAATTTTTCGGGTTCAGAGGCAGTATATCCGGTAAAATCATCATCATCAAAGCCATTGGTTATTACCTCGATCTTATTTTGAATACCACCTGTTTTTGAAGAGAAATGATTCTTCAGAGACTTTCCGACAGTAATAATCCGGTCACAGGTTTTAAGGACCTTTTTTTCTAAATTTCTATCAATTGCTTTTGAAATAAAAGAAGGATAAAACTGATCATAATAATAAATGTCAGTCCATGGATCCCGCAGATCTGCTATCCATTTTATTTCCGGATACTTTTTCCTGAGTTTTAGTCCTACCAGTTGTGTGGAATGGGGAGGACTGGTAGTAATAATATACTTTATGCCTTCATCCTCAATTAATTCACATGCTTTTTTAAAAGCATATTTGTTCCAGCCTCTTCTGGGATCAGGTATGAAAAAATTGCCCCTCACAAACCGGAGAAGCTTTCCTTTAAGTGTATCATCTACACTATTTGCAAAGCCTGCAGCCGGTATCTTTGATTTATCTTTATCATATAATTTGAAATAATCAGTGGCTTTAGTTTTCCAGACTTTAATATCATCAGGCAGTTCTTTTATCAGAGTGTTGTCGATGGCCGGATAGGTAGCAAAATCCGGATCAATCGTAAGTACAAGCGGTTGCCAGCCAAACTCAGGCAGATACTTTGAAAATTTGAGCCAGCGTTGTACTCCGGCTCCTGATCCCGGCGGCCAGTAGTATGTTATTATAAGAACCTTATTCATTTTAAAGCTTCTTAAGTAAGCTTTGAATAGATACTTTTTCTTTAATGATTTCCGTTAACTGTTCGATACTAACTCTTTCCTGAGACATGGAATCACGATACCTGATCGTTACACTCCTGTCTTGAAGAGTCTGGTGGTCTATTGTAATGCAATAGGGTGTACCTATAGCGTCCTGTCTCCTGTAGCGTCTTCCGATAGAATCTTTATCATCGTACTGGCAGTTAAAGTCAAATTTAAGGTCATGAACAATTTTTTCGGCTATTTCAGGAAGTCCGTCCTTTTTTACAAGAGGCATAACAGCAAGTTTTACAGGAGCGAGGAACGAGGGTAACCTAAGAACTACCCTGGTGTCAGTACTTCCGTCTTCCTTCTTCAACTCCTCTTCATTATATGCGGCAGAAATGACCTGGAGGAACATCCTGTCAACACCAATTGAAGTTTCAATGACATAAGGTACATATGATTCTCCTTTTTCCGGATCGAAATATTGCATCTTTTTACCGCTGTATTCCTGATGCTGTTTCAGATCGTAGTCAGTCCTCGAATGGATGCCTTCAACCTCTTTAAACCCGAAAGGAAATTTATATTCTATATCTGTTGCAGCATTTGCATAATGGGCAAGTTTTGTATGATCGTGAAAACGGTAATTTTCACTTCCAAAACCAAGTGCCTGATGCCATTTCATCCTTACAGCTTTCCATTTCTTAAACCACTCCAGTTCACTGCCTGGTTGTACAAAGAACTGCATTTCCATCTGTTCAAACTCTCTCATCCTGAAGATAAACTGTCGTGCAACTATTTCATTACGAAAGGCTTTTCCTATCTGTGCAATCCCAAAAGGTATTTTCATTCTCCCGGTCTTCTGAACATTCAGAAAATTTACAAAGATCCCTTGTGCCGTTTCAGGACGAAGATAAATCTTACTTGCTCCCTCAGAGGTTGAGCCTATTTCGGTGGCAAACATGAGATTAAACTGTCTCACATCTGTCCAGTTACGGGTACCGGATATCGGACAAACTATTTCATTATCAATGATTATCTGTTTTATTTCATCAAGATCAGTTGCATTAAGCGCTTTTGCAAACCGGGCATTCAATTCATCGATTTTGACCTGGTTGGCAAGAACACGTGGATTGGTCTCCCTGAACTTTTTTTCATCGAAAGTATCTCCAAACTTTACCTTTGCCTTTTCCACTTCTTTGGAGATCTTATCCTCGATCTTGGCAAGGTGATCCTCAATTAGTACATCTGCCCTGTACCTCTTTTTCGAATCCTTATTATCAATAAGAGGATCGTTGAATGCGTCAACATGACCCGATGCTTTCCATATTGTTGGGTGCATGAATATTGCCGAATCGATTCCAACAATATTGTCGTTCAGAAGAACCATACTGTCCCACCAGTATTTCTTAATATTATTTTTCAGTTCAACACCATACTGGCCATAATCATAAACAGCACTCAGACCGTCATAGATCTCACTCGATGGGAAAACATATCCATATTCTTTACAATGGGCAACTAATTTTTTGAAAACATCATCCTGAGCCATAATTACTTTAGATTTACTTTAACGGAAGGCAAAAGTAATTCAAAATGTTGTGTTTTACAATTGGGTTTGTCCTCCACCACTTGTTTTAAACCCACTAACCCTCCATATTGGAGGCTATATATCTTATTAAATATCTTTCAATTAACATAATATTCCTCACGTCTCAATTCAATTTATTATTTGATAAATTCAATAAAATCAGAGGATAAAATCAGGATTGTGTTTATTTAAGCTCCCCATTTGGGGAGTTGGGGGGTTAAATTGTATCTTTGATCCTTCTTTTGAATTAAGAAATTATGAAAAAGAGAACTGATTTTCTTGTCATAGGTTCAGGGATTGCGGGACTTACATTTGCACTTAAAGCTGCCAGGTTTGGAAAAGTTACAATTGTTACAAAGGCTAATCTGGAGGATTCAAATACCAAGTATGCACAGGGTGGAATTGCTGCTGTTTTCAGAAAGCCCGACAACTTTGAAAAACATATACATGACACAATCATTGCGGGTGGGGGCTGTTGCAATGAGGAAGTTGTAAGAATGGTTGTGGAAGAAGCTCCCGAAAGGATTAAGGATCTGATTGAGCTTGGGGTTTCATTCGACAAAAATGAAGACGGGACCTATGACCTGGCAAAAGAGGGGGGACATACTGAATCCAGGATACTTCATCATAAGGACAAAACTGGTGAAGCTATTGAGAAGACTTTGGTGGAACGTGTTAAAAAAGATCCGAATATTGAAATATTTGAAAACCATTTTGCGATTGAATTTCTTACTCAGCATCATCTCGGCGATGTAGTAAAAAGGAATTATCCCAACATTAAGTGTTTTGGTGCATATGTTGCTGATCTGGTAAATCAGAAAGTATGGACTTTTCTTTCTCGGGTAACAGTTGTTGCAACGGGGGGGCTGGGTAATGTATATCTTACAACCACCAATCCGGAAATTGCTACAGGCGACGGTGTTGCAATGGTCTACAGGGCTAAGGGAACCATTGAAAATCTGGAGTTTATCCAGTTTCATCCTACTTCATTATTTGATCCTAACATAAGACCTTCATTTTTAATCACTGAAGCTTTACGGGGATATGGTGCGATCCTTAAGAATATGTCAGGCGAAAAATTCATGAGCAGGTATGACAGTCGCGGATCTTTAGCTCCCAGGGATATTGTTGCCAGGGCTATAGATAATGAGATGAAGATCTGGGGAGATGACCATCTTTGGCTCGATTGCACGCATCTTAATCCTGAAGGACTGAAGGATCATTTCCCAAATGTATATACTCATTGCCTGTCGCGCGGTATCGACATCACCAGAGATATGATTCCCATTGTTCCTGCAGCACATTATTCATGTGGAGGAATTAAGGTGGATATGGATGGACAAAGCAGTATCGACAGGCTGTATGCACTGGGTGAAGTTGCATCAACGGGTCTTCACGGTGCCAACAGACTGGCTTCTAATTCGCTGATTGAAGCTGCAGTATATTCTCATCGTGCAGTGATACATTCAGAACAGAGACTGGGAGAACTTGATTTTGAAGAAAAAGTGCCGGATTGGGATTATAAAGGAACAACTCATCTGGAAGAAATGGTGCTTATTACCCAGAGTCTGAGAGAGGTACAGTTCATTATGAATAACTATGTTGGTATTGTCCGTTCTGATCTCAGGCTTGAAAGAGCTATGGTCCGGCTTGAAATATTATATAATGAGACGGAGAATCTCTATAAAAGATCGCTGATTTCCAAAAAATTGTGTGAACTGAGAAATATTATAAACGTCGGATACATCATTATAAAAATGGCTAAAAACAGAAAGGAAAGCATAGGGCTTCATTATTCAATCGACTATCCTAAAAGTGCCATTTCTGAATTCTGATTAAAATACTACAATGAACCATCTTGAATCAACATTTACAGGCAAAAACCAATTCTGGAGATATATTGTGATGTTTGTTGCAATTATTATTGTATCGAATACTATCGGCGCGTTGCCATTACTGAGTGCCCTGGTAATTAAGTCGGTTTCAAACCCGGGAGTATTTGCCCAGCTTGCAGCAAATCCCAACGATTACAGTGTGCTGGGCCTTGAACCAAATTCAGGATTTATTATGATGCTCTTCCCGTTTATTGCAGGTTTGGCAGCATTCATACTTCTTGTTAAACCTTTAAATAAAAGAACCTTTAAGATCACGATAAACGGAACAAAGAAAATCAGATGGAACAGGTTTTTTATTTCAGCAGTTATCTGGCTTATACTTTCTGCCATGTATTTATTACTATATATGAAATTTGAGCCTTCAAACTTCACCATCAATAATAAAACAGCTTCTCTTGTCCTGCTGTCGTTGATATCTTTGTTGTTTATCCCGTTTCAGGCAGCTTTTGAAGAGGTACTCTTCAGAGGATATCTTATGCAGGGATTTGCAGCTTTAGTCAGAAACAGGTGGTTCCCGCTGATAATGACATCTGTACTGTTTGGTCTGATGCATGCTTTTAATCCTGAGGTAAAAGAATTTGGTTTTCTTACAATGATGCCTCAGTACATTCTCTTCGGATTGATATTTGGTGTGATCACAATCCTTGACGACGGAATTGAAGCTGCAATGGGAGCACATACTGCAAATAATGTATTTCTCTGTATTATGGTGACAAATAAATCATCGGCACTGCAAACTCCTGCACTTTTTGAGCAGCAGAATATTTATCCCTGGACGGAATTCGCAGGGCTTATTATTTCAGGGATTGCCTTTATTTTCATCCTGAAAATGATTTTCAAATGGGATGATTTTTCTTTACTCTTCAGGAAAGTTCAGGTTATAGATGTTGAAAAGGTAGTCATTACTGAAGATACTTCAATTCAGATTCCATAAACTGATGTCTTATCATCGGTTCTGAAATCGCCCCACTTTTGCCTGATCTCATTAATTATGATTTTTAAATCATCAACCTCAACCGCAGTGAGTAGTCTAAGACGGGTTTCTTTAAAATGGGGTAAGCCTTTGAAGTAGTTTGACAGATGTCGACGCATTTCATATATGGCTCTTTTTCCCTCTTTGAATTCAAGAGATTTTTGAAGATGCAGAAGAGCAAGGTCTGCTTTTTCATTTACAGAAGGTTCCGGCAGTAGCTCACCTGTATTCAGGTAATGTCTTATGTCGCGAAAAATCCATGGCCTGCCAACGGTAGCCCGTCCGATCATTATGCCATCTACCCCATAACTGGAGAACATCTCTTTAGCTTTTAAAGGTCCGTCAATATCGCCATTTCCTATGATCGGGATTTTCATCCTTTGATTATTCTTTACCTCACCGATTAGCGTCCAGTCGGCTACCCCCTTATAAAACTGAGCCCTTGTACGTCCATGTATTGTAAGGGCCCGGATACCTGTATCCTGCAGACGTTCTGCCACATCAACAATATTTTTGCTTTCATCATCCCAGCCAAGACGCGTCTTCACAGTAACGGGCAGTTTAACAGCCTTCACTATTGCCTGAGTCATTTCTATCATTAATGGTATATTCCGGAGCATTCCGGCGCCGGCACCTCTGTTGGCAATCTTTTTTACCGGGCAGCCAAAATTTATGTCAATTAATTCCGGATTAGCCTCTTCAGCAATCAGTGCTGCTTCAACCATGGCATCTGTAAGATGTCCATACAGTTGTATGCCTATAGGCCTTTCAAAATCATATATATCAAGCTTCCTGATACTTTTCGCCCCGTCCCTTATAAGTCCGTCGGAAGAAATGAATTCAGTGTACATAAAATCTGCACCGTTCTCTTTGCAGACCATCCTGAAAGAGGGATCAGTAATATCTTCCATCGGTGCAAGGAAGAGAGGATATTCTCCCAAATAAGTATCACCTATTGTCAAGAGTATTTTATTTGTACTGGTTAATAAATAACTTTAGGTGCAAAATTAATAAAATGAATGACAACAACAGCCTTCTCTCTTTGAATGGCAAATCGCCTCTTTATCAGTTGTTTGGATCCCTACTAATAGTTCTTTCAACCGGACTGCTCCTGTTTGCTATTTTATATATTGCAGGTACAAAAATCTTTGACACCGATTTCAGGTCACTCGAAATTCCGGGTACAGATGTTAGCCAAAAAGAGATCTCATTTCTAAGATATATTCTGATCTCACAGCAAATCTCCCTCTTTATAGTTCCTGCGATCATAATTCTTAAAAAGATGAATTCCGGTTATAATATCAGCTTTAGGAATATAAAAACGCCAGGCTTGAAGGAAGTTTTCTTTGTTATTGTTCTTGGTTTATGCATTCTTCCGGTAAATAGCTTTACAGGAGATCTTAACTCAAAGATGCATCTTCCTTCCTGGCTTTCGGGAGTGGAGAATTGGATGATAGAAAAAGAAGATTATGCCACCCGGGTAGAGGGAATACTTTTGGCACCTTATAATTTCCGGACAATGTTATTCAATGTCTTTATGATTGGCGTTATTCCTGCTATTGGAGAGGAGCTTATATTCAGAGGAGTATTTCAGAGAATTCTCACCGGCCTTTTCAAATCAGGACATCTGGCTATTTGGGTCACAGCGTTCTTATTTAGTGCATTCCATTTCCAGTTTTTCGGATTTATTCCAAGATTTATTCTCGGTCTGGTATTTGGGTACCTTTTTTTCTGGAGCGGAACACTCTGGCTGCCTGTTATATCCCATTTTGTGAACAATGCTGTTTCTGTTATTTTAGCATACTCTGCGGGCAATGAAAATATTAATATGCTACCAGCTGATCCCTGGTGGAAACAGGCGATCGGACTTATTGTTCCTATCTTAATAGGTCTGATTATACTTCGCTATTTCAGGGCTGAAAGTAAGAAAGTGGCAAAAACTTCCCTGAATGATACTTTGCTTGAAAACAGCTGATTATTTATATACTCAATCCCCGGATTCTGTTGTTCTGATTTTCTCAAGTTCGTTTTTCCTGTAGAAATAAACAAGCCCGTATTTCTCACTCTCAGCTTTTCTTAATTCTTCTGTAAGCTTCAGGTGTGTTTTTTCAACTTCATTCCAAAGTTGCAGAATAATTTCATCTGCTTCTTTCCGGAGATGGTTGTTTTTTTCAGAATTGGAAGATGCTTTTTTTAACAGAGTATTGTAATGGTTCCATGCTTCTATGAAGTTTTCAAATCTTACTTTTACAACTGCAATTGTAGGATTTGTTATAGGGCTGCCTCCTTTCCTGATCCTGAATTCTTCTCCTTCAATAATCCTTCTTCCCCAGCTCATTAATTCATTTTCAGAATTTAAGGATGGAACTGTAGATTCGTCTGTGGCAAGCCCGTAATATGCCCTGGTCTCAACCGGCAGATCTCCCCGGAATATTGCCATATTCATTACCCTGATAAAATGTGTCAGATATATCCTTGCTTTTCTTAAGATCTCATTATAATCCTTGGTTTTCTTGTTCTGCGAAGCAAGTGATTGCCGGTATATCTTGATGTTGTGCTCAAACTGAGGAAGAAATTTCTCGAGTCTGATAATAGTTTTTGAAGAAAAAGCAAGTTTATGAGGAGGAAGCTCTTTCCCCTTTTCAAGAGCGATCTTCATCGCCCTTATACGGGCTGCATCAGTATTGGGTAATCTTCTGTATGGCATCGCTTATCCGGGCTGTTAATAAACTGTTGGCAACTGCTGCGAATATAATAACAATTTGTTAATAACAAAATGTATTCGCATATAATTCAGCTTGATTTAACAATTTTCAATCAAACTCTTCAAATATTTGCAATGAAAAGGTATTTCATATGAAAAAGGAAACGATTTATAATTTCAACGATCACGATAAAAATCTCTTGTTAAAGTGTTGAATCAGGGATTTTCACACAGACCGACAAGACAAAACATTTTGTTGCCTATCAGCCCCGGCTCAATATGTTTTAATGAGTCCTCCATCATATCCTTGCCATTGCTATACAGGCTGCATGAAGACTTATGGTAAGTATAAGCCAGAGATTCCGGGCGTGTTCGGGCTTTATTCTCAGAAACTTATATTTTATGGAGTTGTGATGGCATCCTGCCAGGCAGTCACCACATAGAGTACAGGTTAATGAAGGTCTGGCATTTTTTATATCCTGAATATTCAGGGCATCGTATTTGCAGAATTTTGTACAATTCATGCACATTGTACAGCTCTGATCAATATACATTCTGAAGGGATTTACATGCTTGAGAATGTTTACTACTGACCCAATCGGGCAATACATAACACAATGGACCATTTTCTTTCTTTTGAGAGAGATCAGTATCATTATTAGTATCCCAGTTACTCCGAATCCGGCTGCTATGAGAGTTGAAACAATTAATGATACATTCAGCCACCTGAGGAGCAACGCCATTGATATAACGAGTACCACAACCGTGGTTTTAATTGCCCCTTTGTGTTTTAATATTTCCTTTGAAGTTTTACCTCCCGACATCAGGTTATCAAATGCCCCGAAATAACAGAGCTGACTGCACCATGCAGGCCCTGTTATTATAATTGTACTAAGGAAAAGAATTGTCATCACCGATAGCTGACCTCTGTATATGGGTCCGGCAAGAATCATCATTGGTACCGGCAGATGAAGTTTTCCAGTCATCAGGAATTTATCAAACCCTGATAATCCTATCAAAAGCTGGGTAAAGAATAATACAGAGAAGATTGTCCAGGTTATTTTCCTCCATCGTGGTACATTCATCGGATCCTGCATTTTATATGCAACGAATGCTCCATAACAGGATATCAGAATAATTTCAATCCAGCCTCCTCCTCTGAGAAACCGTTCGGCAAGAATCATCGGTCTCTCAAGCTTTACCTGAACAAAGGCGAGGAGAACAAATGTCAGGATAAATACTATAACCGGCAATCTTAAATGTTTGTTGATCATTACGATGATTTACTGAGGTTGATTTCTTTTTTATGGACTTTCTCAGCCAGGCTCTGAACCGTCTCTTCAGATACCAGTTTATTAATTGATTCCCGGATTGGAGCATATTTTTCGTGTAGGGGACATGGATTATTTTTATTGCAGTGTTTAAGTCCAAAACCACATCCTGAAAATGAACTATCGCCCTCGATAGCAGAAATAAGTTTAATCAGGGGCAGATCTGGTTTGTTGGGATCAAAGAAAAATCCTCCGCCTTTCCCTTTCAGAGATTCCAAAAAACCCGACCGTACAAGCCGTTGTAATATTTTAGCTGTGAAGAATGGAGGTGCTTCAATTTCTTTTGCAACCTCTGTAGTTCCGGGCCTTCTCTCTTTGATGTTCTGTAACTTTATGTAAACCAGCCCTCTGAGAGCATATTCAGTTTCTTTATTAAACATTTTTATTTACGTATTTAATAATATCTGCTGCAAAAGTAAGAAAAGTTTTAAAAAATACCAAAAGACCATTTTGTCTTTTAATAAATTATTTTATAACTTTGCAACTAAATTATACTAATTAAAATGAAAGAAGATGACATTATGACATTTTCAATAGGAGAAATTGTCGCACAGGATTATAGAGCTGCATCAGTTTTCAAAGAAGCGGGAATTGATTTTTGTTGCGGAGGGAAAAAAACTATTGCCCAGGCGTGTCTGGAAAAGGGTATTGATCCGACAGGACTAAAAAATGAAATTATTAGTCTGGAAAACCTTCCTGTTGATTCATCCCATAGTTTTAATGAATGGGAGCTCGGATTTCTTTGTGATTATATTGTTAATACACATCACAGGTTTGTATTAAAGGCATTGCCTGAACTGGTTTCATATACTCAGAAAATCTCTTCAGTGCATGGAGATAGACATCCTGAACTGATTGAGATAGCTGATCTTTTTTCTGAAATAAACCGTGAATTACTACAGCATCTGAAGAATGAGGAGGAGGTTCTTTTCCCTGCAATTAAAAGTGCAGTGACAGGTGTGACTCCTGAAATTAAAAGAAGGATAGAATCTGAGATTTCCCGGATGAGCGGAGAGCATGAATTTGCAGGTGGAGCAATGGATAAGATAAATGAATTAACAAAAAAATATTTTATTCCGTCCGATAGCTGCAATACATACAAGGTGGCATTTAAATTATTGCAGCAGTTTGAAGATGATCTTCATACTCACGTGCATATTGAGAATAATATTTTATATCCAAAAGCTTTAAAAATCAATTAACTGTAATCATGAATACTGCAACTGAAAATCTTGTAGAGGATCACATTCACGTTCTGAAACTGACTGATGTGATGGAAGCGGTTACCCGGACAGCTGTTCCGGATATTGAACATATTCAAAGCATTATTGATATCATCAGGAATTTTGCTGATGGACTTCATCATGCAAAAGAGGAAAATCTGTTTTTTCCGGCACTGGAACTGAAGGGCTTTTCTGCTCAGCAGGGACCTGTTGCAGTGATGTTGCATGAGCACGTTCAGGGACGTAATTTTGTGATTGGTATTGCCGATAGCATTGCCTTATATAAAAATGGCAATATGGCAGCTTTAAATGAAATATACCGAAACATGGCAGGTTATGCGGAATTACTTCGCAACCACATCTCAAAGGAAAACAACATTCTTTTCAAAATGGCTGATAATGTTCTTTCTGACAGTGAACAGAAAAGCCTGCTTGTGCAGTTTGAAACCATAGAACAAAATCGTCCGGCAGGAACCGGTGCAGTCGATTACATAGATCGTATTAAATCACTCGCTTCGTTCTATAGAGTATAGTAGGAAAACTGAAATAATTATAAGTACTTAAAAACAGAACTAATAATGACAACCAGAAAACTATGGATCGGCTTTATCACTGTTATGGTGATCTCATTCTCTGTTCTTCTTTATTTTGGAAGAGAAATATACCGTCAGGCTCCTCCGGTACCTGAAAAGGTTATCACTTTTGATGGTAAAGTATTATTTACCAGGCAGGACATAAAAGATGGTCAGAATGTCTGGCAGTCTTTGGGCGGCCAGGAAATCGGAACAGTATGGGGACATGGTGCATACCAGGCTCCCGATTGGAGTGCCGACTGGCTTCATAAGGAAGCTGTATTTATTCTTAATAAGCTTGCATTGAAACAGGATGGTATTCCTTATGAAGAATTAAGTGAAGAGAGAAAAGCTTTCCTTAAAGTATTACTTCAGAAGGAGTTGCGTAAGAACACTTATGATCCTGAAACAGGTATACTTACCGTTTCCCAATTAAGGTCGGAGGCAATAGCATCGAACAGTAAGTTTTATGGAGGGTTATTTACAAATGATCCTGCTCTTTCAGATTTGCGAAACGCATACAGTATCCCTGAAAACTCCCTTAAAGATCCTCAAAGAGTACCTCTCCTGAATGACTTCTTTTTCTGGATATCTTGGGCTTGTGTCACTGAACGGCCCGGGCAATCAATCACCTATACCAACAACTGGCCCGCGGAAGAGCTTGTCGGGAACAGGCCGTCCGGATCACTTCTTCTTTGGACCGGATTCAGTGTCATCGTTCTTATTGCAGGAATAGGTCTTATGGTCTGGTATTATGCACGTCGCAGGGAAGAAGAGAAAGACATAATTCCTTTATCATTTCCATTGTTGAGTGAAGCTCAAACCCCTTCACAAAAGGCTACAGTAAAGTACTTCTGGATAGTATCTGCTCTTCTTCTGGTTCAGGTTATAATGGGTGTTATCACTGCACACTACGGAGTTGAAGGTCAGGCATTTTATGGAATTCCCCTGGCAAAATTTCTGCCATATTCTGTTTCAAGAACGTGGCATATTCAAATAGCTATTTTCTGGATTGCAACATCGTGGCTGGCTACGGGTTTATACTATGCTCCTGCAATATCAGGTGTTGAACCAAAGTTCCAGAAACTCGGGGTTAATTTTCTCTTTTGTGCATTGCTGGTGATTGTACTTGGATCGCTTGCCGGTCAATGGTTAGGAGTAATGCAGAAACTAGGCTACATACAGAATTTCTGGTTTGGTCACCAGGGTTATGAATATGTTGACCTTGGCAGATTCTGGCAGATATTTCTTTTTGTAGGATTAATAATATGGTTATTGCTTATGGGCCGAGCTATCTGGCCGGCATTGAAGCAGAAATCTGAAAGCAGAAGTTTACTTCTGTTATTCCTGATCTCAACAATTGCAATTGCAGGATTTTATGGAGCGGGATTAATGTGGGGAAGGCAAACAAATCTCGCTGTGGCTGAATACTGGAGGTGGTGGGTTGTTCATCTTTGGGTTGAAGGTTTCTTCGAAGTATTTGCCGCGGTTGTTGTTGCTTTTCTGTTTGTGAGGCTGCAAATCATAAAGGCTGCTACTGCAACTACCGCTGTTCTATTCTCTACAATTGTATTCCTGTCGGGTGGCATATTAGGTACTTTTCATCATCTGTACTTCACAGGAACACCTACAGCTATAATGGCACTTGGTGCAACTTTCAGTGCCCTCGAAGTTGTCCCACTCGTATTGATGGGTTTTGAAGCATGGGATAATGTGAAGCTGAGCAGGAGTACAACGTGGATTAAAGCTTATAAATGGCCAGTGTACTGCTTTATTGCAGTTGCTTTCTGGAACCTTGTCGGTGCAGGTATTTTCGGATTCCTTATTAATCCTCCGATTGCACTTTATTATATGCAGGGATTGAATACTACTCCTGTACATGGACATACTGCCTTATTTGGAGTATATGGTATGCTTGGAATTGGTCTTATGCTTTTTGTCCTGCGCGATATGAATAAGGAAGCCGTATGGAAGGAGAAATGGGTAAAATTTGCCTTCTGGAGTATTAATATCGGGCTTACAGCAATGGTACTTATAAGTGTACTGCCAATCGGCCTGGCTCAGACTGTTGCAAGTGTGAAAGAGGGGTTATGGTACGCACGTTCAGCGGAATTTCTTCATCAGCCGGTATTGTTAACATTGAAATGGCTAAGAGTAATTGGAGATACGATCTTTGCGCTTGGTACTGTTGCTCTTGCCTGGTTTATTTTCGGATTAAAAGGAGGTTGGAGCGTGGTAAAACAAAAAGGAACACAAAGGGAAAAAATCTAATAATACTTTTCCAGACTGCCCTTAATTCTTTTGTTTTATACTGTTCAGGTTGCTACCTTAGTAGTTCGAAAAAATTTAAATAATCTGATATGTTCAAAAGTGAAGTATATACCAGGAGGAGAGAAGAACTCCATAAAATTATGAAAACAGGTCTGGCCCTTTTCATTGGCAATACTGAAGCCCCGCTTAATTATCCTGCCAATACATATCATTTCAGACAGGATAGCGATTTTCTGTATTTTTTTGGTATCGATATCCCGGGGTTGGCCGGACTTATGGATTTTGATTCTGGCAAAGACCGGGTATTCGGTAACGATTTCGATATGGATGACATTATCTGGATGGGACCACAACCTACCGTTAAAGAGCTTTCGTTAAAATGTGGAATTACAGATACTGCTTCTTTATCTAATCTTGAAATGATTCTCAGGGATGCTTTATCAAAGAAGAGAAGAATACATTTTCTACCTCCGTACCGCGGTGAAACAAAAATGACATTGGGGTCACTACTCAAAGAAAACCCATGTCAGATGAAAACGCTTGCATCTGTAGATCTTATAAAAGCTGTTGTTTCAATGAGGTCTGTCAAGGAAAAAGTTGAAATTGACGAAATTGAAAAAGCAGTCGATATCGCTTATGAGATGCATGTTACTGCTATGAAGATGTGCAGACCGGGTATAAAAGAACAGGATATTTTTGGGACAATCGAAGGAATTGCACTGGCGAAAGGTGGTGGTACATCATTCCCTATAATTCTTAGTGTTAACGGGCAGACACTGCATAACCATTCTCATAGTAATATACTGAAAAAAGGTAAAATGATGGTTACAGATGCAGGTGCTGAAACCAACCTGCATTATTCATCGGATATTACAAGGACAACACCTGTCGGGGGGAGATTTACCCGGCAACAGAAGGATATCTATGAGATTGTTCTGAAGGCAAACACCGAGGCAATAAAAGCAACCAAACCCGGACTTTCTAACAGGGACCTTCATTTTATAGCTTGCCGGATCA
>JGI20214J51088_10000353_pt1 | contig 32586 bp, 22 predicted proteins | sample WetSurMetagenome_FD_51088 | JGI IMG/M metagenome (IMG submission 51088) | reverse complement strand
ATTGTCCTTTCCAAAACAGTACCATAAAATAATGCAAGAAGGATTGAAGCTGTAACCCACATAAAGAAACGAAGAAGCTTTGTTTTCCACGGTAACCTGACCTGCTTGTATTGCAGATCAGACAAATCCAGAAAATATTTTCGGTTTCTCAACAAAAGGCAGAGGTTTTTCGAATTTTTACACTGGTAATTGACAAATCTAAATCAAATAAATTAATTTTACAAGCCAAAAATCAGCTATATTTACTTAACTCAATGATTATTAATATGAAGGCACAGGAACTGAGGCAGTTGTTTTTTGAATTCTTCCGGGAAAAAGGTCATTATATTGTACCGTCAGCTCCTATGGTGGTCAAAAACGATCCGACTTTAATGTTTACAAATGCCGGGATGAATCAGTTTAAGGATATCTTTCTGGGTAATCAACTTCCTGTTAACAAAAGAGTTGCAAATTCCCAGAAATGTCTCAGAGTGTCAGGTAAACATAACGATCTCGAGGAAGTAGGCCATGATACTTATCATCATACTATGTTTGAGATGCTTGGCAACTGGTCTTTTGGTGATTATTTTAAGAAAGAAGCAATTGAATGGGGATGGGAATTACTTGTGAAAAGGCTTGGAATACCAGAGGACAGGCTTTATGCTACAATATTTGAAGGGAGCAAAGAGGATAATGTACCACGCGATAATGAGGCATTCGGTTACTGGAAAAAATGCTTTTCAAATCCTGAAGGAAGAATAATTGAAGGCTCAAAAAAAGATAACTTCTGGGAAATGGGAGAAACAGGCCCGTGCGGCCCATGTTCAGAGATCCACATTGATATCAGAGATGATGAAGAGAGAAAAAAAATCCCGGGTAAAGATCTGGTTAACAAGGGGCATCCTCACGTAATTGAGATATGGAATCTTGTCTTCATCCAGTATAACCGCCGGACTGATGGGGTTCTTGAGCAACTCCCTTCAAAACATGTGGATACCGGAATGGGGTTTGAGAGACTTTGCATGATCATTCAGGGGAAGAAATCAAATTACGAAACTGATATTTTCCAGGATATTATAAAGGAGATCTCAGCAATTACAGGTAAACCATACGGGAAAAACGATAAATGGGACATAGCTTTAAGAGTTATTGCCGATCATCTGAGAGCAGTATCATTCTCAATAGCCGATGGGCAACTTCCATCGAATAACAAAGCGGGTTATGTGATCAGAAGAATTTTGCGCAGAGCAGTCAGATACGGATATAATAACCTCGGAATTGAAGAACCATTTATGTATAAACTGGTTCCTGTTCTGGCACTTGTTATGGGTAACCATTACCCTGAACTTAAATCAGGCGAAGATCATATCGCCAAAATTATCTTTGAGGAAGAAACCGCTTTCCTTAAAACTCTTGGTAAAGGATTGAAAATGATAGAAAAAATGATTATCGATCTCAGGGGAAAAGACAAAAAAATACTTCCCGGTAAAATAGCATTTGAGATGTATGATACTTTTGGTTTCCCGGTTGACCTTACACAGCTCATTCTGAAAGAAAATGATATGGAACTTGATGTAAAAGGATTTGAGAATGAGATGAAGAGCCAGAAGGATCGTTCGCGTGATGATGCTTCGGTTGAAGCAGTAGACTGGATCACTGTCAGAGAATCAGATGTAACTGAATTTACAGGTTACGAAAAAACTGAGGACGAAGTACTTATAACAAAATATAGAAAACTAAAAACAAAAGGGAAGGAGAGTTGTCAGCTCGTCTTCAATAAAACACCATTCTATGCTGAGTCCGGTGGCCAGGCAGGTGATACCGGTGAAATTATTTCCGGTAAGGAAAAAGTCACTATCAGTGATACAATTAAAGAGAACAATCTGATTATTCATATCGCTCAGAAACTACCCTCCGATCCTTCCGTACAGTTCAAAGCTAAAGTTGATACTGCCAAAAGGATTATGACAGCCAATAATCATACGGCTACACACCTTATTCACTTCGCATTGCGTTCAGTGCTCGGAAAACATGTTGAGCAGAAAGGTTCCCTTGTTAACGCTGACCGTCTCCGGTTCGATTTCAGTCATTTCAGCAAGATGAGCAGAGAAGAATTATTGAAGGTGGAAGGAATTGTAAACAGGATGGTCCGGGAAAATCACCCCGGAAAAATCACCCGGGATGTTCCGATGGATAAAGCGCAGAAGATGGGTGCCATGGCACTTTTCGGAGAGAAGTATGGAGACAGGGTCAGAGTAGTTGAGTTCGGGGAATCAATAGAATTGTGCGGAGGCACGCATGTTTCATCAACAGGAAGTATCGGGATTGTAAAGATCGTTTCAGAAGGAGCAATAGCTGCCGGTATCAGAAGGATTGAAGCTGTGACTGCCTCAAAAGCAGAAGAGTATTTAAACGAAAGACTTGAAATAGTAGATGAGGTTTCTACCCTTCTGAAGAGTACTTCGAATATTGCTGAAAATGTTGGGAAACTTATTTCAGAAAACTCATCCCTTAAGAAAACCATTGAGAAGTACCAGGTTCAGTCAGCAGGTGATATGGTTAAAGAGCTTGCAGATAAGGCAATTTTCATAAATGGTATAAAATTTATCTCCGGTAAAATTGAAACCGATTCACCTGATGTTCTGAAAAACATTGCATTCCAGATCCGCAGTTCCTCTCCGGACACTGTACTTGTAATAGGTTCTCAGACTGCAGGAAAAGCCAATGTTATGGTTATGGTGAGCGATAATCTTGTTAAAGAGAAGAACATAAACGCAGTTACAATCATAAAGGAAATTGCCGGTGAAATCAACGGGGGTGGCGGCGGACAACCTTTCCTTGCAACAGCAGGAGGGAAAAATCCTGAAGGCATAATGAAGGCAATTAAGAAGGCAGAAGATTTTATCAGGAAAGCTTAAACGGTTACGGGGTGTGAGGTATGTGGTGCGAGGATAATTGAATTAAGAACATTTGAACAGCAGAATGCTGAAATCAAGTAATAAATTTCTGCATTCAACATTCGTTTGTTCTATTGTTCAATTGTTCTGTATTCTCCCCTTCTCCCTGTCTCCATTTCCTTCCGCCTGTCGCCTGACACCTTTCGCCAGATGCCAGATGCCTGTATTTTACTTCGCCTATAATAAATAATACATAATACATTCCTTCCAGCCATTCGAAATATATTAAAAAATATATATTTATAATAACCTGTATATCTTATAGATAGAACATCATTTGAATTTAGTTAACATTCGCTTTGTAATTTGTTCGAAAATAATTATTAGAATTGTTGCCTAATCAATTCATAGTTATTATGGAAGTTACCAGGACTTTTGATCTCATTAAGTGGACTCATGAAAAATATCCAAGAGAGGATATGTATTGTGGAAAACTGGATAAGGAATGGATTAAATATTCCTCTGAAGATGCACTGAACAATATAAACTGGGTGAGCTATGGTCTCCTCTCAATGGGTTTCAGAAAAGGTGATAAAATTGCTACGATTACACTTAATAAGCCTGAATGGAATTTTGCCGATATGGGACTTGCCCAGGCCGGTATGATACATGTACCTATCTATCCCACAATAGGGGCAGATGAGTACACATACATCCTTAAACACTCTGATGTCAGGGGAATCATTGTTGGCAATAAATCAATATACAGCAAGGTAGGTCCGATTGCCGATAAGCTGACCGGATTAGTTGGGATTTTTTCTTTCGATCCGGTTGAAGGTGTAAGACCTTTCAATGATATTATCGAAGAAGGAAAAAGGAATGAAGGCAAATTTAAAGATGAGCTTGAGAAAATAAAAGAGAGTATCAAACCGGATGATCTGGTCACAATAATATATACATCCGGAACAACCGGAGATTCAAAAGGAGTTATGTTGAGCCACAATAATCTCATATCTAATGTAATAGAGACCACAAAAGCTCACCATCTTGGCTATGGGCACAAAGCGGTCAGTTTCCTTCCCCTCTGTCATGTTCTTGAGAGAATGTTGAACTATCATTATCAGTACAAGGGAATCAGTGTCTATTATGTTGAAAATATGGGTACCGTCGGTGAGGTTGTGAAGGATGTAAAGCCGCATATTTTTGCAACCGTTCCAAGGCTGCTTGAAAAAATTTATGACAACATTATAAGTAAAGGAAAGAGTTTATCATGGATTAAGAGAAGGATATTTTTCTGGGCTGTTGACCTTGGTCTGAAATTCAGGCTTAAAGGAAATTCTCAATTTTATAAATTCAGGTTAAAGATTGCCCGCAAACTGATCTTCAGCAAATGGAGAGAAGCGCTGGGTAATGAGGTTGTTGTAATAGTGTCAGGAGGTGCTGCTCTTCAGTCAAGACTTGAAAGGTTATTCTGGGCAGCTGGAATTCCGGTCATACAGGGATACGGACTGACTGAAACATCACCCGTTATTTCGGTTAATCCCCTGAGAGTGGACGAAATAAAGTTTGAAACAGTAGGACCTGTTCTTAAAGATGTACAGGTAAAAATTGCCGATGATGGNGAGATCCTCTCCAAAGGTCCGAATTTAATGCTGGGCTATTACAAGGCACCTGAGCTTACGGCAGAAGTTATTGATGAAGAGGGATTTTTTCATACCGGCGATATAGGTATTCTTGAGGATGGTAAATTCCTCAGAATTACCGACCGTAAAAAAGAAATGTTTAAACTTTCAGCCGGAAAATATATTGCCCCACAGGCAATTGAGAACAGACTCAAGGAATCATTCTTCATCGAACAGGCCATGGTAATTGGTGAAAATGAGAAGTTTGCCAGTGCAATTATCTCACCAAATTTCGCATACCTTCACGACTGGTGCTCATTACATAAAATACAATTCAGGGATAATGCGGAGTTGATTGAAATCCCTGAGGTAGTTGAACGGTTTTCAAGAGACATAAAGGAAATTAGCAATACAATGGGTGAACATGAACAGATAAAAAGATTCAGACTGGTGACTGAGGAGTGGTCGCCTCAGAGCGGAGAATTGTCTCCCACACTTAAACTGAAAAGAAACCTGCTTACCCAACACTATAAAGATGTCATAGCTGATATATATTCGCGCAGTTATTCAGATACTAATGTCATAGGAAGGATCAAAAACGGAATTAATGGTTTGCTGAAAAACCTGCCGAAGTTCTAGACTAACCAGATTGTAGCAGTTGTAAAGGCGATAAAGGCTATAAAGGCTATAGAAGCTGTAGAAGCTGTAGAAGCTGAAAAGTGTAGTATAAATCCGGAAAATTTGGTGACATAACCCGGTTACTGTTCCAGATAATACCGGACAAAAAGACTTCCAGCTTTAAAGACTTTATGGACTTTATGGACTTTATGGACTTCATGTACTTTACAGACTCTTCTGTTATCCGAAAGTTCGCTGCTCCTCCCCTTCGGGAAATCTATAATTAAGATCAATTTGCAGATCGCACCGATATTTTTGTAATTTTGGACTTTCAAATAAATATATGGGAAAGATTATCAGGAGAAGCCTTCTTATCATTTTATCAGTTATTGTCCTGATATTCTCTTCATGCGCTCCGCAAGGGTGCATGGAAGAGACAACAGCTTATGTCAAAGCTTCATTTTTTAACAAAAAAGCTGGCAAACTTCTGCCTCCTGACTCACTTACTATTTACGGTTTAGGCAAGCAAGCCAATAAGTTATACAATAAAGCACTTAAGATACAACCAGCAAAAATACCATTGAATGATACTGCTCAAAACTGTATTTTTATCATTAAAATAAATGGTAAAACCGATACTCTTGAGTTCAGATATAATAGTTATCCACACCTGGTGTCGAAGGAATGTGGTTATACTTTTTATCACACCCTTGATACGGATCGGATCTATACGAAAAATGCAATTATTGATTTATGGTATTACAAGAGAAACATAACAACTATAAATGAGGAGAACATACGTATTTTTTATTAGTATTCTGCTCATCCATCTTATAAGTGCAACACAAGTAAGTGCACAGGATACGATAACCTTCCCGCTTAAAATAAAAGTCGGCCTGGAGGTTTCTGGTCCGGCTATTTATTATTCCAATAAGAAGATTCTAAGTACTGAAGCATATGTTTCAGCCGATATTAATGAAAAGGTTGCCTGGGTTGTCGGAGGAGGCACTCTTAAATATGCCTATTCACAATACAACTATGAATACCTGAATAAAGGGATTTTTGGAAGGATAGGAGCAGATTTTAATCTTCTCAAACCTGAGAAGTCTCTTGGTAAATATTGGGCAGGTGTTGGCGTGCACTACGGGATAAATCGTTTTAATACTGAAGTTCCTGCATTCCGGGATAGTAATTACTGGGGATTAACCAAATCTTCAGTTGCCCAAAAAACTGCATGGGGTCATTTTCTTGAAATTACGCCCGGAGTGAGAGCTGAGGTTTTCCGTAACTTATCAATAGGGTGGACAATAAGTCTCAGAATGTTACTATACACTGGTACAGGCAAAGATCTCCGCCCAATATATTCACCTGGATTTGGCAATGGTGCAAACAGAGTCACATCAGGAGTCAGCTATTTTATAGTCTGGAATATTCCTTATAAAAAGAAACAGGTAATTATTAAGAAAGAGGAACCTGACGATACTGAAGATACCGCACAATCCGGAAGTGAACAGTCAGGCACAGGACAACAATCAGTAGGCACAAGGCAGCAATCTGCTGTTCCCCAAAGGCAGCAGTAAAGAGCCCTGAGAAAGGGAGAAAGGGAGAAAGGGAGAAACTAAATTTTACTCGCTGATTTTTTACTGAAAGAATAAAGTCCGATAAAAGTCAGCAATCCGTTTAATAATAGCAATTCAAAACCAAATTTATACCCGTTAAACAGGGTCACTGAGTATTTGCTCAGGAAGAAACACACCAATGGTGACAAGACTGCGATGAATGGTGTAATTTTGTCATTGACTGTCCGCTTGGTGAACAGACCGAATGAATAGAGCCCAAGCAATGGACCATACGTATACCCGGCAATCGTAAAGAGTTTATCTATCACTGCCCTGTCATTCAGGACGCTAAACATCATTATGCTGATGAAAAATATAACAGCAATGGATATGTGCACAACATATCTGATTTTCGTTTTTGCCTGTTCGGTAATTCCCTCCCGCTTGTCGAGTCCCAGGAAATCGATGCTNACGCAAGTGGTAAGTGATGTAAGGGCGCCGTCTGCACTAGGGAAGGCTGCCGATATAAGACCAATCAGAAATACAAGTCCTGCAACCGGACCCAGATATTTAATAGCAATTGTAGGGAACAATTCATCACTGCTTCCAACGACAACATTTTTGCTTTGTGCATATATCAGCAACAGAGCACCCAGGAAAAGGAACAACAGATTTACAAAGACGAGTATTCCACTGAATGTGAACATATTCTTCTGAGCCTCCTTAATATTTCTACAACTCAGGTTTTTCTGCATCATCTCCTGATCGAGTCCTGTCATAACNATAGTAATAAACATACCACTGAAGAACTGTTTAATAAAAAATCTCTCGTGATGCCAGTCGGTAATAAACATNTTTGAAACATTACTTTCTTTAACNGTTGTAAACAGTTGTGNCATNGATATATGCAGGTCTTTGCTTATATAGATTACAGAGAATACTACNGCCAGCAACATAAATGTAGTCTGCAAAGTATCTGTCCAGATTATTGTTCTTATACCCCCTTTCAGAGTATAAAGAATGATTAATAAAATAAATACAATCGCATTAACCCAGAATGGAATATTCCATGCATCAAATACAAAAATCTGCAATACATTTATTACAAGGAACATCCGCAATGATGCTCCGAGGGTCCTTGAGATAATGAAAAATCCCGCTCCTGTTTTATAAGACCAGAATCCAAAACGTTGATTCAGATAGGAATAAATCGATGTCAGTTTCAACCTGTAATATAATGGAAGCAGAACAAGAGCAATAACAAAATAACCAAAGAGATAGCCTAAAACCACAACCATGTAACTGAACTGTGTATCTTTTACCCATCCGGGAACAGACATAAATGTGACTCCGGAAAGAGAGGCACCTATCATTCCATAAGCAACCACAAACCATGGAGAAACTTTATTTCCGATAAAGAATGACTGATTGTCGGCTTTTCTGGCTGTAACCCAGGTTACTGCAAAAAGAATTGCAGTATAAAGCAGAAAAATTACAAGAATGAGTAGTGGTGACATAAGGAGCCAATTAAGTTACAAGAATAACAAAAAGATTGGAAGACAAAAAATCCGTTACCAGATAAAGAACACCGGAAATTTGAATTAATTTTGTTGAAAATTTTTTTATGAGCTTTACTGAATTTCCTTCCAGGTTACTCGAAAATGCAGTTAATGAGTTTGCCTCCCTTCCCGGAATAGGAAGAAAAACTGCCTTCCGGCTGGTAATGAATCTGTTAAGAAGAGATGCTGAAGAAGTTAGAAAATTCGGAGAGAGCATTGTTAAACTTCATGAAGAGATCCACTACTGCACCATGTGCAACAACATATCAGATACAGAGATCTGTAATATCTGCAGTGATGACAAGAGGGATAAATCATTGATTTGTGTAGTGGAAAGTATTCAGGACGTTATGGCTATAGAGAATACCAGACAGTTCAGGGGTACATATCATGTTCTTGGTGGAATCATATCCCCTATCGATGGAATTGGTCCTTCCGATCTCAAAATTGACAGTCTTGAAGAAAAGGCAAAATCAGGAAATGTAAAAGAAATCATTTTTGCCCTCAGCACTACTATGGAAGGAGATACTACAAACTACTATCTTTATAAAAGACTCAACCGGTTCGATATCAGCCTTACAACTCTCGCACGAGGAGTTGCTATTGGTGATGAACTTGAATATACCGACGAAATAACATTAGGCAGAGCTATTAATAACCGAAATCCTTATCATCAATGATCAGACCATTAAATCAATACCTTTCCCTTTCAGGAAAAAGTATGAAACGCTCTGCTATCAGAGAAATTCTCAAACATCTTCATAAACCCGGTATGATCTCTTTTGCCGGTGGACTACCTGCGCCTGAGACTTTTCCTGTAGAGGATCTTAAAGAAATAGTAATGGAGATTCTTGAAACTGATGGGCCCGACGGGTTACAGTACGGAACAACTGAAGGGGATCCTCACCTGAGAAAAATGCTGGTAGAAAGACATAAGAGTCAGGGGCTGGACATTAATATTGAAAATATAATAATCACAACCGGATCTCAGCAGGGGATTGACCTTATTGCCAGGATATTTCTTGATCCGGGTGATTATGTACTGTGCGGGCTACCCTCCTACCTTGGGGGTTTGAATGCCTTCTCCACTTATGGGGCTAAGTTGAAAGGGATATCTCTCGATGAGAATGGTATGAAAACTGACGAACTTGAGGAAACTATCATAACTCTTAAAGAGCTGGGCAGGAAAATTAAATTTATTTATCTCATTCCCGATTTTCAGAATCCGGCGGGAATCACATTACCCGATTCCAGAAGAATAAAAATAATAGAGATAGCTGAGAAATATGACCTGTTCATTATCGAAGACAGTCCCTACAGAGAGGTGCGATTTGAAGGAGAGCCACAGAAACTCATGAAGGAACTTGATAAGTATGACAGAGTTATAACACTTTGTACCTTTTCCAAAATATTTGCTCCGGGCTTCAGGGTCGGATGGGTCATAGGCAATCCTGAAATTCTTGATAAGATCGCCATGGCAAAACAGACAGCTGACCTGTGTACCTCTCCGTTTGTTCAGAAGATAATAGCCCGTTATATTGAAAAGGGCCTTCTGGAAAAGAATCTTAAAAAAACTATTGAATTGTACCGGGAAAGACGAACCCACATGGTGAATTGCCTCAAAAAACATATGCCAGTAGAGGTTACATGGACTCAACCCCAGGGCGGATTATTCCTTTTTGTCACACTTCCTGTACATATTGATTCAGGAGTAATCTTTAAAAAAGCTATCGAAAAAAATGTGGCATTTGTTGCAGGGTCAACATTTTTCTGCAACGGGTCCGGTCATAACACCATGCGCCTCAACTTCTCATATTCAAACAGTAATGAAATTGAAACAGGCATTGAAAGGCTCTCACAGGTAGTAAAAGCTGAAATGACTGGAAAATAAAAGATGTAGTTTCTTTCATATTGTTTCATCATACACAGGTAATATGAAACATTTCTGTAATCCGGTTGTTTAATAATTAAAATACCGATTAAATGGCAAGGATGAACATTGTATTGCCCGCAATGGGGGAAGGTGTAATTGAAGCTACTATTAGTAAATGGCTCATTAAGGAAGGTGCACAGGTACAGGAAGATGATCCGCTGGTTGAAGTAGCGACCGATAAAGTGGATTCAGAGATACCTGCACCCCTTTCTGGTACCTTAGTTTCAATAATTGCCAAAGAGGGTTCATTGGCAAAAATTGGTGATGTACTGGCAATTCTTGAAAATAATTCAGTCAGGAGTGCAGAAGATTCAAAAAAGGTAGAGAAGGAGGTTGAAAGGATCCGGGAAACTATTGATATTGTTAAACAACAGAAGATTGAAGTAGATGTTGTATCATCCGAAATGAAGAGTCGTACACCTTCAGGAAAATTCATATCACCCCTTGTCAGGAGTATTGCGGTAAGTGAAGGAATAAGTTATTCTGATCTGGATAAGACAACAGGTACAGGAATGGACGGAAGAATAACAAAAGATGATATATTAAGAGTACTTGAAAACCGCAGGAAAGCCTCAGAGGCTGTTGTTACCGAAGATATTAAGAGGGTCGAAAAGCCTGGAAAAACTGAAAGACAAGGCGTTGCTCCCGTATACCAGTCGTACGGAGATGAGATACTTCCGATGGACAGGGTTCGGAAGCTGATTGCAGACCATATGGTCATGTCAAAGAGAACTTCCCCTCATGTAACTTCATTTATCGATGCTGATGTTACACGTCTAGTAAACTGGAGGAACTCAATCAAGGATAAGTTCTTTGCAACTGAAGGCCAGAAACTTACACTGACGCCTATTTTTATAGATGCTGTGGCCAGGGCACTTTATGAATTCCCAATGGTTAATATATCTGTTGATGGGAATAATATTATCAAAAAGAAAAATATCAACATTGGAATGGCAGCGGCGCTACCTGATGGTAACCTAATTGTCCCGGTTATAAAGAATGCAAATGAAAAGAATCTTACCGGCCTGGCAAAAACTGTAAACGACCTTGCGGAAAGAGCAAGAAGCAATAAGCTAAAACCTGATGAAATTACAGGAGGCACCTTTACAATTACAAATTTCGGAAGTTACGATAATCTGGCAGGCACCCCTATCATTAATCAGCCACAGGCTGCCATACTTGGTACAGGAGTCGTACGAAAAACTCCAGCAGTTATTGAAACTCCCGACGGAGATATGATTGCAATACGTCAGATCATGATACTTTCATTGAGTTATGATCACAGGGTTATTGATGGTGCTCTTGCCGGAAAATTCCTTCATAAAGTGAAAGAGATACTTGAAAACTACTCACCTGAACTTATCTGAACATTTTCTAAAACACAATAATCAGTTCGGAATTTCATCATCATAAAATAAGGTTTTGTATGAATTTGCCGGTGTTTAGTAAAAAGGAATATCGAAAAGCTCCATTTTTCTAATATTTCTGTTATATTAGTAGCCTTGAGAAAAAAACTAACACTCTAACCTCCTGCTTTCTAAAATCAGGAAACAGGATTAAATTTATCAAAACATATGCTTTATTGCCATCATTCCATTTTAGATTTAATTAAGATATGATGAAAAGGATACTTCTTTTAACGTGGCTGCTGGTTACATTTCTGTGTACCGATACATATTCCCAGTCAAAAGCTGAGATAAAAAGTAATTTCTATGATGCTGAAAGCTGGATCCTTTTTGAAGCGTATAAAGATGCTCTCGTATTATATCTGCCATTATTAAAGGCTTACCCTGACAATTCAAATTACAAATACAGGATAGGACAGTGTTATATTAATATCCCGGGCGAGAAAGATAAAGCAATTAGTTACCTTGAAGATGCAGTAAAAAACATTAATCCAAAATATAAGGAAGGAAAATTCAAAGAAACAGGGGCTCCTTATGATGCACTCTACTACCTTGCCAATGCATACAGGATCAATAACCAGCTCGATAAAGCTCTTCAGACATATGAGCAATTCAAAATGAACCTTAATCCTGAAGTTTACGATTCAACAGTTGTAAATCTGCAAATACAGTCCTGTCTTAATGCCAAGGAATTAATGGGAATGCCTCTCTATCTGAAGGAGAAAAATCTGGGCACAATGGTCAACGAAACTAATTCAGACTTCAATCCGGTAGTTTCCGATAATGAAGATCTGATTATTTTTGCCAGAAGCCTTGCATTTTACGATGCAATTCTTTATTCAACCAGAGTTAACGGAGAGTGGACCGGTCCGATAAATATGAACGAATTGCTGAAAGTGGACCGTGATCTTTTCCCGACATCTATTTCGAAAGACGGAAAAGACCTATACCTCTATAGCTCTGCTGATTACGATGGCATTATCTATATTTCTCATTTTGATAACGGTACCTGGTCACCTATTGTAAAACTCAATGAGAACATAAATACAAAATACTGGGAATCACATGCAACAATTTCGCACGACAATAAAAAGCTATACTTTACAAGTAACAGGAAGGGCACTATAGGTGGGTTAGACATTTATGTATCCCAAAGAGACAGTACAGGTAACTGGGGACCCTCGGTAAATCTCGGCCCAGTTATAAATACTCCTTACAATGAAGAATCTCCGTTCCTCAGTGATGATGACAAAACTCTCTTTTTCAGTTCAAGAGGTCATTTCAATATGGGAGGATATGATATATTTTATTCAACATTGCTTGAGAATGGTCAGTGGTCGGTCCCTCTCAATGTTGGTTATCCGTTGAATACAACAGATGATGATGTATTTTTTAAACCTCTTAATAAAGGCTATGAAGGGTATATCGCTAAAGAAATTCCGGGTGGTTTTGGAAAACAGGATATATACAGGGTCGAGATTTATTCAAATGACCATCCAAGAAAATTTTTTGTAAGAGGAATGGTTAAAGTTGCTGACCTGATCAGCAATATAAATGATAGCGTAAAGATCAGCGCTATGAATGTCAAAGATCCGAATCAGACTGTTATTGTCTACTCCAATCCTAAAACGGGAGAATATGAATTCCAGGTTCCCCAGGGTAATTATCAGATTACTTATGAAGGTGACGGTGGCGGAAAAATTACAAGGAATCTTGATCTTCCACTGGCAACACCATCAGACAGTTTCGTTCTTCCGGGTACAATTCTGCCTAAAACAGATTTTACTGCTGATTTAAATGTCGAGACCAACAAAACCATTTCAGTAGTAAAAGGTGATACAATTCTCTTCCCTATGAAGGTTGAACCAAGGTCAATACTCACCGTTGAACATTGGGTGGGAGATTCTCTTATTAGTACAGAACAATTTACTATGAGTGATTCGACCTTTAACTATAAAATGGTACCCAGCACCGGCGACAATAAGCTTGTATTTAAACTGACAGACAGGTTCAATAATTCGACGACAACTGATGTTTATATAACCCGTGAAAAGGATGTCACAAACCAGCCCTTAATACGTCCCGAATATAGTCGTATCATTGCTAAAAAACAGGTGATGGCACTAACAGCTATGTTAAAGAGCAGGTCAAACAGCAAATTGCTTGATGTATTGAAAGGAGCTGAGGTTGAAAAACAACAATTCGGTAAAGTCGATGACCTTATNTCTTACCTGAAAGAAGAAGCCTCAAGGAAAAGTATCAGCCCTGAAGAGATAGATAAACTTGCATTAAGGGTAGCGGTGATGGACAACGTACTCACTCAGGCTGCAGTTGATATCATGGCTAAATATACTGAAGGTGATCTGAAGAAGATCCTTGATGATCTTGATATTTATAAAGAAAATCTTAAAACATGGACTGATTTGCAGGCGTATGTTTTAAAAATGACCGGAGGGAAAATTACGCCTGAGGAATTCAATAGAATTGCTGCTGCCGTTCTGACTGATGCTGACCCTTCAATACCTGTTTTACGGGAAAAAATTCTGGCTTACAGCGAAACTTCTGATGCCGGTGTAATTATACGCCAATCTGTGGCGGCAGTCGATCTGAAAAATATTAAACTTAAGGAAAAATGGATCCAGACATTTTACAATGAATCACTAAAACAAGGACTTACGCACAGCCAGTTATCCGCATTGTTTGCCGCCATCGGCTCCTTACCTGATACAAAGGTTGAACAGTTCCTTGCCGATCTGATCGCACAGGCAGATGAACCACTTGCTTCAGCTCTTAAATCAATTAATCTGAGGAAAGAGAAAATTAAAACGCCAAAAGATCTGATTTTATATCTTCTTGCCAATAAAGATAAGTTCCCTGAAGATGCACTCACTAAAGCAATTGCAAAACTGATTACTTCAAAAGATATTCCGGTAAATAAAATCAAATCACTGGTTGTGTCCGGAAAACCGGGTAAGCTCTGGGTTTTATGGGTCATACTTGGATCCGGTTTGTTCATCTTATTCTTTTATCTTTGGAAAAGAAAGAACAATAAAAACAAATAGAAATAATTGAAAATGACCGGTGAAAGCCGGTCATTTTTGTAAAATATGTATGTGATTAATAATTCTTTTGCGATTATTTTTAATAAATTTGAATATCAAAATATCGTCACATGAGCAAAAGAGCTGTCTGCCTGTTTATTACAATATTTTTTTACATTTCGGTATATGGACAGAATAACAAAAACCTTCAGGATACATTTCTGGATGCCGAATATTTTTTGATGAAAGAAGATTATGCTGATGCCCTTACATATTATCTGCAGCTATACGAGAAACTACCTGAAAATGCTAATCTGTCATATTGCATAGGAGTATGTTACCTTAATATTCCGGGGAAAAAGAATCTTTCTATTGATTTTCTTGAGACTGCCTGTAAAAACATGTCTGCTAAGCACAAGGAAGGTACAATAAATCAGGTTACGGCACCATATGATGCTCTGTTTGATCTGGGGAAAGCTTACCGTGTAAATTACATGTTTGATAAAGCGAAAGAAGCGTTTACAAGGTATTCTGAGACACTTCTGTCGGATGATCGTGAAAATCTGGATTTTATAAAACACGAAATCGAAGTATGCGACAAAGCAAAAGAACTGATCGCAAAACCTGTTTCATACACAGAAGAGAATATTGGTGAACTTTTCAATGATGATAAATCAGAATTTAATCCTTTGATTTCAGCCGACGGCAAATCATTTGCATTCATGGTATCACTTAAATTCTATGATGCAGTGATGTTTTCCAGACTTGTTGACGGGAAATGGACCGGACCAATAAATATTACACCTGATCTCCAGACTGATGGTGATTTTTACATTTCCTGTCTCTCAGGTGACGGCAAATTGCTTTTTCTGTCTAAGGATGACAATTATGACAGTGATATATATTCAAGTACATTCGATGGCACTATTTGGTCCCCGATTGTGTTACTAAACAAAAACATCAATACTAAATACTGGGAATCACATGGTTTTATTTCCGAAGACGGCAATCAACTTTTTTTTGCATCAGACAAACCAGGTGGGTTTGGTGGTCTTGATCTATATGTATCTAATAAAGACAATGGCAACTGGGGCCCGGCAGTAAACCTCGGACCAGAAATAAATACGCGGTTCAATGAGGACAGACCTTTTCTTATTAATAAGGGTAAGACTCTTTTCTTCAGCTCTCAGGGGCATGAAAATATTGGAGGCTTTGATATTTTCAGAACAGATATGCAATCAAATGGCTTATGGAGTAATCCAAAAAACCTTGGATACCCATTCAACACACCTGACGATGATGTTTTCTTCATGCCTGCAGGAGACGGTAAATCAGGTTATTACTCAAAATATAAAGAGTCCGGAGGGTTCGGCAAAGAAGATATTTATAAGATTACATTCAAATAAATAATGCCTGACTATTAAATAAATAGAATATAATAATTACTATATTTGTTCTGATGCGAAAACTCAGAGTAATAAATATAAGCATTCTATTACAGCTATTGACTCTGGTCATCTTTCCGGGAGCTGCATTATCTCAGTCATCAGAAGAGATGAAAAAAATATTCGCTCAGGCTGAATCCTACTTCCTTTATGAAGAATACGAACTGGCTAATCAGCTATATATATTGCTTGATAGTCCTGATAATATGAATATTAAGTACAAAATAGGCACATGTTATCTTAATATTCCTGGTGAAAAGGAAAAATCCATCCCTTATCTTGAAGATGCGGTTAAGAGCGCATCCTACGATTCTAAAACTGAATTATTCAAGGAAAAGAAAGCTCCTCTGGATGCATATTTCTCTCTGGCAAAAGCCTATATGATTAATAATGAACTTGAGAAAGGCCTTAATACTCTTCAGACTTTCAATAAACTCGCAAGAGAAACTACTTCCAAAGGGGGAATGAAAAACCTTGAATATATTGATCAGCAGATTCAGGCCTGTAAAAATGCAATCCAGTATAAAGAGAATCCTGTTATTTTTTCAAAAACAACTCTTGGGAGTGATTTCCGTCAGGGATCAATTAACGATAACCCTGCTGTTAGCTTCGATGGAAGTACAATAGTCTACACCGAAAAAAGAGGCATTGTGAACGTAATTTTCTTCTCGAGAAAGGAAAGAGGTAAATGGCAAACACCTATCGAAATCACTGCTGAACTGAATGCAGGAGAAGATTGCTCAACATGCTCTCTCAATAATGACGGAAGTGAACTTTTTCTTTATAAAACAGACAATTACGATGGCTCTTTATATTCTTCTCACTATGTGAACGGAGCATGGACACCTATCAGGAAACTTAACAAAAATATCAATACTAAATTCTACGAATCTCATGCTGCCATTTCAGCCGATGGAAAGAAATTATATTTCACCAGCAACAGGGACGGCGGACAGGGAAACCTGGACATCTATATTTCAGAAAAGGATGGTACGGGTGACTGGGGCCCTGCACTAAATCTCGGAGCTGCCATCAATACTCCCTATAATGAAGATACTCCTTTCATTACCGCCAGTGATTCTGTTTTATACTTTTGTTCAGAGGGACATAGTTCAATGGGAGGATTCGATATTTTTAAAAGTCAGAAAATAGGATCAGTATGGAAGACCCCTTCAAACCTTGGTTATCCGATAAACTCAACTGACGACGATAAATTTTTCCAGCCGGTTAACAACGGATTGAATGCATTTTACTCCATTACAACTGACTACAAAAAGAAAGATATCTTTTATCTTGGCCTCGGAAATACAGCTGTCAGTCAGCTTTTTGAAATTAAAGGAAAATTCTCTCTTAAAGATACGACAATCACATTTGATGAGAATTATGCTATTCATCTTTTAAATAAGGCTTCAGGTGATACAATTGATGTTGGATATCCTAACAAGTATACCGGCCTTTATAGTTTTTCTGTTACTGCTGGTGAGTTCAGACTGATCTATACAGGTTTAGGATACTTATCCCAGACTATTGATACAGCTTTACTTGAAGACAATCCAACTCTTACATTGAATATTGATATATCGCTTAACCGGGATCCATCGTACAGAAAAGAGGAACCTCCACCCATTGTTTATGACAGGATCAATCTTTCAGACATACCAACAGTTTCNGCAATTGATACCAGTATACTTATCAGGAATATGAACGTCACNGATGTAAGTGACAGGAATGTTTTAGATTCTGATGTACTTTACTATACAGTTCAGGTAATAGCTTTNCATAACCCTGTTGATGTCAGCTACTTTAAATACATTACTGATATGAAGGTNATGTATAATGACGTTGATAAGTTTTACCGTTATACTACGGGAAGATTTGCAACCAGAGAGGAGGCTTATGCATTANGACTCGAACTGGTAAGAAAAGGATATCCTGAAGAAATCTTTATCAAGAAAGTCTCAAAGTAATGAAAACTGCATTCAGAAAGGCAGTAATCCTTTCTCTTCTGATCTTTCTTTTTACCCCGCTGTTTTCACAGGTTCTCACTAAAAAAGGATTCATCAAAGCTGTTCAGGATGCAGATGCATTTTATTATTATGATCAGGACTATGAAAATGCTGCTATCCTTTATGAACCACTTGTTAAATCTTATCCCGAAAACTATAACCTTGCTGCAAAGCTTGGAATCTGCTATTTAAATATCGATGGGAAAAAAGCTGAAGCGTTAAAGCTTCTGATTAAAGCTTCAGCCAGTATAGTCAGTTATGATAAGGATTATATTGAATATGGTGAAAAGGCACCCTTAGACACATATTTGTATCTGGCTATTGCCTATCACAAAAACGACAGTTTGCAAAAAGCTGTTTTGCTTTATACCAATGCTAAAAGGAAGCTGGGAGGCACTCAGCTCTTTCGAAGTGATTATATTGATAAACAAATTAAAGATTGCAGGTATGCTATGGAAATGCAGAAAAAGCCTCTGTATGTTTCAACAAATCTTTTTATTCCATGGTTAAGTGAATATCCCGGGGCTTATAACCCGGCTATTTCAGAAAATGATTCGGTATTCGTTTTTACAGTTAAGAAAGAGGGGAAGACGCGCATCCTTTGCTCCTATAAAAAAGAGACATGGAAAAAACCCACTGACATTACCCGGCAACTTGGACAGAATGATGGTTTTTATTCAAACTCTATTACAGGAAACGGAAAACTGCTGATACTTTATATTAATGACGGAGGAGACGGAAATCTTTATTATAGCCTGAGAAAAGATTCCACCTGGACAAAAATTAAAAATCTTGGGAAGAATATTAATACTATCTATTGGGAATCGCATGGATTTATAACTCCTGATGGAAACACATTATACTTTACCAGTAACAGACCCGGAGGTTCAGGGGAGCTTGATATCTGGATTTCTGAAAAAGATAAAGACGGTTCATGGAAACGCCCGGTGAATTGCGGGAACGTGATTAATACTCCGTATAATGAAACGACCCCATTTTACGACAATACAACCGGTTCGCTGTTATTCAGTTCTGAAGGCAACAGCACTATGGGTGGATATGATGTTTTCAGATCAGAAAAAAGAAATGGAGTATGGACCAAACCTGTTGGATTGCCCTATTCCTTTAACAGTATAGATGATAATATATTTTTTATTCCCGAGACTAACAAACATGGATACCTGACCAGTCTGTATAATGAAAAAAACGGGACCAGGGATATTTATTCTCTCAAAGCAGAGGATCCTGCTGACAAAACTATACGCGCCGAAGGAACTATATCCCTGCAGGATGGAATGGCTGTTGATCCCGTACAAACGCAGATTAAACTTTTCGATCAGAAAACCGGAGCTCTTCTGAAGAATATCTCAGTGTCTGACTCAGGGTCATTCAAAGTCGTTATGAAACCTGGTAATTTTAAAGTCCTTATCACGCGTATNGGTGACAAGACTGATACTATTAACCTGAATGTGAATAAGGCAGCCAAAACAGAAAGTAAAGCATTAATCGATACTGCTTCATTCAGTTTTGAAATTAAACCAGGCGACTATCAGCTGTTCGTAAATCACGTTGGTTATAAGACCGATACTATAAATCTCAGTATTCCTTCGAGGTTTCCGGGAACCTATATTTCAATTAATTCTTCACTTATACCTGAAAAGGTTTTTAACGGAGATTTCCTTACAATTAAAAATCTATTGTTTGATTTTGATAGTTATAAGCTTACAGAAAAATCAATAGCAACACTTGAGGTCCTGAATTCAATACTTTTAATCTACCAGGAGTTAAAAATTGAGGTTGCAGGTTATACCGATTCCAAGGGAAGCACAGAATATAATACAAATCTGGCAGACAGGCGAGCACAGGCAATTATCGATTATATGGTCAGATCCGGAATATCAGGATCGAGATTTGTTAAAAAGGCTTTCGGAAATTCCGGATTCGTTGCCTTGAACACCAATCCTGATGGTTCAGATAATCCTGAAGGAAGAAAGTATAACAGAAGAGTCACATTCGGAATAATTAATCCTCAGACAGGAGTAACTATCCGGCAGGATTCATATACTCCTGAACATCTGAGGCAGCCTGGTTCAATGAAATACAGTATTGTTCTCCTGAATACCACTGATAATGTGGCTTCAGACTACTTTGCAAAATTGAAGATCGATGAGTTTCATCTGATCAGATCGGTTAAAAAAGACTCTCTGATAATTTATCTTATCGGAATATTCTATAACAAAAATGATGCATCAAAGTACCTTATCTATGCAAAAGATAAAGGATTTAAAGAGGCATATATTGTAACCCAGTACGATATCAATAGTTTGTCAATGTCGCTGATCTCTCCTGAAACAGACAACAGCATAATCACCGGCAGCAAAATATATACAATCCAATTGTCAGCTTCTAAAACAAGGCTTGATATGAAGCAGTTCGAAATGATAAAAGGGATAAAAGAGATATCGTCTAAAGATGGATTCTACAGGTATGTAAGTGGTGAATATGGTTCATTTGAAAAAGCGAAAGAAGCACTGAGGTCTATTCAGGAATCGGGATTTGCTAAGGCGTTTATCAGACAGATTAACTCAGCAGATAATTAGTAATTTTTAAACAATAACCCATCATGAAGAACGAAAAAATCAGGCTCAGGGCTCTGGAACCGGAAGATCTGGAGTTGCTCTATGAGTGGGAAAATAACGATTCCTACTGGGTCATAAGTAATACTGTTTCTCCATTTTCAAAATATACTCTGAAACGATATCTTGAAAACTCACATAAAAACATTTATGAAACAGGCCAGCTCCGCCTGATGATTGATCAGATTCCCGATAAGGTAACAATCGGAACCATTGATATTTTTGATTTTGATCCTTTTCATAAAAGGGCCGGACTTGGGATACTTATTGCGAATGAGGCATACAGAAGAAAAGGTTATGCATCAATGTCACTTACTATCCTCATCGAATACTGTTTTAAAACTCTTCAACTGCATCAGTTATATTGCAATGTACTGGCAAATAACTGTGAGAGCATGGAGCTTTTTAAAAAACAGGGATTTGTACAGACAGGTATTAAAAAAGACTGGATAAAAACATCTGACGGTTATTTCGATGAATACATGTTTCAGCTAATTAATTCATAGACACATATTTACGCAGAATCAACTCTGAAACCAGTNTCTACGTTATTTTCAATCCAGCCGCAAGCAGACCGCATGCTGCTGAAATATCGGCTCCGCGCGATTTGCGTATCGAAGCTGAGATACCTGAAATAACAAGATTATGCTTGAAATACTGCATTTTCTCCATGATCGAAGAAGCATTAGAATCTTTCCCGACAGGATGATAAGGTAAGAGATTGATCCTTATTTCAGACCCTGTAAGCAGTTCAATAAGCCTTTCAAGATGTCGTTCAGAATCATTCTTCTCTCTTATCATAACATAAGCAAGACTTAATCTCCTCTTTTTCTTAAGAGGATAATTCTTCATTATTTCAATTATTTTAATTACCGGATAAACCTTTTCTGCCGGTACCATTTTTATTCTCTCATCTGCAAACGGGGAATAAAGGCTGAGGGTGAGATTACAGTTTGAATCAGTAAGAAACCTTTCAACTCCGGGAGTTATCCCAACCGTGGAAACTGTTATATTCCTGGGACTGATAGCCAATCCCCATTCTGCAGTTAATATCTCACATGCTTTTATTACACTATCTAAGTTATCCAAAGGTTCTCCCATCCCCATAAAAACTAAATGTGTAACAGATGCAGCCTCTGGTATACTTATTATCTGGTTCAAAATCTCACCAGCTGAAAGATCACCATGGAAACCGTACCTGCCGGTCATACAAAAAGAGCAACCCATCCTGCAACCTGATTGGGTTGATACACATACTGTATTTCTCTTATTATCTGGAATATAGATTGTTTCAAACATTTTCCCGGTTTCAGTCCTGAAGAGGTATTTCACTGTCTTGTCCTCAGATACTTCTGAACTGACCGGTTGAAAGAGACCGGAACAACTATTATCGATAATTTCATTCCTGAGTCTGGCTGGAATTTTAAAGATCTTGGAAAAATCGGAACTCCTTTTCTTGTAAACAGAATTCAGAATCGAAACTGCATTGTCCCGGGTACATGATGAGCCTTTGAATAAATCCATTATCTCATCAGGAGTTGATCCGCAAAGATTCTTCTTGATCATAATCAACAGATATTTGCAAAAATAAGCCGATTATCAATATCTTAGTATCTGATATAGATATTCGGAGCATTTTGATCAATATGCTTTAGGGCAAATGAATAAATGGGACTCATTATATATTTACTACATATCCGGAACCGGGAATGCCCGTGCTTCAGCAGGATGGATAGCAGATGAAGCTTCAAAAAAAGGAATGAAGTCTGTTGTACAGCAGATAGACAGGTTAGAGAATATTTTAATGCCACCACCTGATGAAAATCCACTTATTGGTTTTGCATTTCCTACTCATGGTTTCAATGCTGCCCCTATAATGCTCAGATTTATTGCCGGTTTCCCCCGTGGTTTATGTAAAGAGGTGTTTCTGCTGAATACCCGTGCCGGCATGAAATTGTCTAAACTTTTCCTGCCCGGGTTGAGCGGAATGGCACTTTTGCTTCCTGCATTTATTCTCCGGTTAAAAGGATATAAATGCATTGGATTCCGACCGGTTGATCTTCCATCAAACTGGATTCCTCTTCATCCCGGACTTAAAAAGATAGTCATTGAGTCAATTTTTGTCAGGTGTGAGAAAATTGTAAGAAAATTTGCTAACAAAATATTCTCAGGGGAAAAAGAATACAGGGGTCTTTTTAGTCTCCCGGTCGATCTTCTCATAAGTCCTGTTTCGCTTGGTTATTATATCGGAGGAAGATTTTTCCTCTCAAAAACGTTTATCGCCAACTACAACTGTAACAACTGTGGAATATGTATTAAGGAATGTCCGACAAATTCAATAAAATATGTCGGAAACCGTCCTTACTGGAAACTTACATGCGAAAGCTGCATGAGATGTCTTAACCATTGTCCCAAAAAAGCAATAGAAGCTGCTCATGGCATGGCCGTAGCTTTCTGGATAATATTTACACTGATAAATGCCCAGATAATAATATTTCTTGTTAATACATTCGAAATTCAACCTGATGTATGGTGGTGGAAAATAATTTCGGAGCTAATCGGTATCGGAGGAATGATTCTGATTGCGACTTTTTTATACAGAATAATGCATTTTTCTATGGGATTAAAACCGGTTAAATATCTTGTACGTTTCACCTCGCTCACTGCTTTCCCTTTCTGGAGAAGGTATTGGTTTTTGAAGAAGAACAATAAGAATACAGACACTGTTTAAATGTAGAATCAAAAAAATCCAGGATAATATGAACTCAATAAAAATTTTAATCTTTGCCTCAATATTAATGGCTTCCTGCTCCGGATCAGGACCAAAAAAGAATCTAATAATAAAAGAAAATAATATGGCATCAGACAGCACCAGACAATATGGTTATAACAGGGACTTCCTGAAGAAACACATTAACATCATAGAATTGAAAAATGCCAGATCAGCATTAACTCTTGTTCCCGCATGGCAGGGAAGGGTTATGACCAGCACAGCTGAAGGAGATCAGGGCTATAGTTTTGGCTGGATGAACCGTGATCTTATTGCCTCAGGAAAGATACTGCCCCACATAAATGCTTTTGGAGGAGAGGAGAGAATATGGCTTGGTCCTGAGGGCGGCCAGTATTCTGTCTTTTTCAGTAAAGGGAAATCATTTGTCTATGAGGATTGGCAGACACCTGCATTCTTAGATACAACACCTTTTGAACTTGTATCATCTTCTGATACTTCTGCTACATTTTCCTGTGATGTAACAATTGAGAACTATAGTGGTACCAGGTTTCGGCTCAATATCGAAAGGAAAGTGACCCTTTTGTCTGAAAATGAGATTCCTGAACAGGCTGGCGTAGAAGTAAATGGCTTAAAATGTGTGGCATACAGATCAGAGAATATTCTTACTAACAAAGGTGATAAAGCCTGGAAAAAGGAAACAGGACTACTTTCAATATGGATGCTGGGAATGTTCAATCCCTCTCCTGCAGTGGTTGTGGTTATACCTGTCAAATCAGGTGATGAGAAAATATCCGGTCCAAAAGTGAATGATGACTATTTTGGGAAGATAGGTCCTGACCGGCTTAAGGTTTCAGGTAATCATATATTCTTCAGAGCCGATGGTAAAAGCAGGGGGAAAATTGGTATTCCACCCCTGAGGGCAACCGGTATTATGGGAAGCTATGATTCTGATAATAAGGCTCTTACTCTGCTAATTGGGAGATTGCCTGAANGCAGGAATGATTATGTCAACTCNGCCTGGGAGATTCAGAAAAATCCTTATTCAGGAGATGCACTTAATTCATATAATGATGGTCCGCTTGCTGACGGAACTCAAATGGGCCCCTTTTATGAACTTGAGACCTCCTCCCCTGCTGTTGAACTTAAGCCGGGAGAAAGTCTCAGTCATATTCAGTATACAGTNCATTTAACCGGAGATGTCTCATTACTTGAAAAGGTATCCGGCAAAATATTAGGTGTCAGTCTGGATGAGATAAATAAAGCTTTTTAGTTTTTACCTGCTGTTTCCTGCAATAATCCCCTGTTCTTCAGCAGAGGCTCAATAACTGCGTCCCTTCCACGGAAATTCACATACATCTGCATTGCATCCATAGTACCGTTCTTCTCAAGAATGTTTTTACGGAAAGATGCAGCAACACCCTTATCAAAGATTCCCTTTTCCTTAAATGCTTCAAATGCATCGTTATCATAAACAGCAGCCCATGTATAAGCATAGTATCCGGCATCATAACCACCAACAATATGAGTAAAATAAGTGCTTCTATACCTGGAAATAATCTGAGGTATTAACCCTAGTTTATCGAAGTAGTCTTTCTCAAAACTCTGTACATCGATATTTACCGGAGCCTGTANAGTATGGTATGTCATATCAAGCAGTGAAGCAGCCATAATTTCAACATTGTCAAAACCCTGGTTAAAATATCCGCTATTCCTGATTTTCTCAACCAGCTTTGCTGGAATTACTTCATTTGTTTTGTAGTGTTTTGCATACATGTTCAGCACCTCAGGTTCTGTTGCCCAATGTTCCATGATCTGTGAAGGNAGTTCCACAAAGTCCCANGCAATATTCGTCTGGTTAAATGTGCTCTTATTAAATAATCCATCGAGCGCATGTCCGAATTCATGATAAAGAGTGCTGGCCTCTTCAACACTTAAGAGAGCCGGTTCATCACCATTCGGACGCGTAAAATTAAATACTGTTGTAACAACCGGAGTAACACCCTGTTTGTTAACAATGTGATAGCTACGGTAATTACCGCACCACGCACCTTGTTGTTTGCTCTCCCTCGGATAAAAATCCATATAAAGTACACCAAGATGCGAACCATCGGCATCTTTAACCTCAAACGGCTGAGCTTCCGGATGAGGAAGTGGAATGTTATTGATCGGGGTAAAAGTAATCCCGAATAGCTTATTTGCAACAGAAAATGCACCATCACGAACATTATCAAGCTTGAAATAGGGTCTTAACTCGCTGTCATTCAAATCATATTTTTCTTTTCTCAGCTTCTCTGCATAATACCACCAGTCGGAAGGTTCGAGTTTGAATTTTCCATGTTCTTTATCAATTATCTTCTGCATCTCCAGCACTTCATTTTTTGCTACAGGGAGAGCTTTCTCCCAAAGGTTATTGAGTAATTTGAATACATTTTCAGGTACTTTTGCCATGCGCAATTCCAGAACAAAATCAGCGTGTGTTTTATATCCCAGAAGTTTGGCCCTGTCTGCACGAAGTTTTACAATCTCAGCGAGCACTTTATTATTGTCAAATTCATTGCCATTATTACCTCTGTTAGTGTATGCATTATAAATCTGTCTTCGTAAATCTCGGTTTTCGCAATATTGTATGAAAGGAAAAATACTTGGTCTTTGAGTTGTAAATGCCCACTTCCCATCCTGTTTAAGAGCTTTCGCCCTTTCGGCAGCGGATGCAATAACAGATTCAGGCAACCCCTTCAGATCATCCTTCTTTACATACAATACATAGTTATTTGTTTCAGCAAGGACATTCTGACTGAACTTAACTGTCAGTACAGACAGTTTCTGGTTNAAAACTTTTAATGTATCCTGATCTTTCTGGTTCAGGTTTGCCCCATTCCTTACAAAACTTTTGTATAGGTTTTCAAGCAAAAACTTCTGTTCGGGATTGAGATTGAATTCTGCCTGATCATCATAAACTGATTTTACTTTCTTAAAGAGAACCGGATTAAGGAGAATCTCATCACGGTATGCAGAAAGCACCGGAGATATATCCATTTCGATTTTCTGCAGCGAATCATTTGTATTGGCAGAGGATTGTGAAAAGAATACCAAAGACACATCTGATAAAAGCTGACCTGACTTGTCAAAGGCTTCTATAGTGTTTTCGAACGTTGGTTTCTTTTTACTACTGACAAGGTTTTCTATATCAACTCTTCCTTCTGCCATTCCCTGTTCGAAAGCCGGCACATAGTGTTTTGCCATAATTTTCTCAAAGGGAGGAACATTAAAAGGAGTGTTATAAGAGCTAAAAAAAGGATTACTCTTATCAAGTTCCGGCTTTTTCTTGCAAGCCGTAAAAGATACACATATTAATACAGTGACTAATAATGCTTTACACATTCTCTTCATAGTTTCAGGTATTTTAATTTTTAATTATTGACGTCTTATTTACAAAATAAGGATTTTCAAAACTGGTATCAAAAAAAACTTTACAAAATAACACACTGGGCTTACAGAATGCTTAATTGCCAGCATACCATATTAGCTTTTATGAATAAAAAGATTCAAATATTTACTATTTTTGTCAACCTTATAAAAGGAATTAGGAGAGATGGTCCCGATAAATCGGGATAGACGCCGTGGTGTCCCGATTGCTATCGGGAGCGTCTAAAGATTATTGGGAGAGATGGCCCCGATAAATCGGGATAGACGCCGTGGTGAATGCGTCTAAAGATTATTGGGAGAGATGGTCCCGATAAATCGGGATAGACGCCGTGGTGAATACGGCTAAATATTATTGGGAGAGATGGTCCCGATAAATCGGGATAGACGCCGTGGTGAATACGGCTAAATATTATTGGGAGAGATGGCAGAGTGGTCGAATGCGGCGGTCTCGAAAACCGTTGTTCGCCTTCCGGCGAACCGGGGGTTCGAATCCCCCTCTCTCCGCAGACCAAATTACTCCCGTCCGCCAGTTGGCGGACGGGATTTTTATTCATAGCTGGACGAATCAGGCTTGCCTGAATGAGGACAGATATGAATAAAAAATCCTTATGAGTGAAACGAATAGGGGAGTAATTTGGAATGCAAGGTTCTTCCAAAGGGATCATTAAAAATAATCCCCCTCTCTCCGCCTTCGCTCGCCATAGCCCAACAATAGGAGGGTGACGGCGAGAAATAAATAAGCGAGCTACGGCGGACGCAGTCCGCAAGACACAAACAATCCCTGCCCAACCACTTCCGGACGCTTTATATGATAAAAGTCGGGGAAAAGGTCTCTTTTTTTCAACATTTTCTCAGAGCAGTTCCATAGTATTAAATAGCTTGCTAACTTCGCAAATTAATACTAATAAATATTTTAAAAATTATGGGACTTAAGGGTCGGCTCATCATCATGAACTTTCTCCAGTTCTTCATCTGGGGATCATGGCTGCTCACCATCGGGGCATACTGGTTTCAGAACAAAAACTGGACGGGGACCAATTTTGGAGCTATCTTTTCAACTATGGGTCTGGCATCACTCTTCATGCCGACCATCGCCGGGATCATAGCCGACAGATGGTTTAATGCCGAGAAATTGTATGGAATCTTTCATATTGCAGGTGCAATCATGCTTTCAATAATTCCGGCCATCAATAATCCTGATACCTTCTTCTGGGTGCTACTGCTTACAATGATGTTCTACATGCCCACCCTGGCCCTGTCCATTACAGTGGCATACAGCTCTATGAAAAACAGCGGCATGGATATTATAAAAGATTACCCGCCTGTGAGGGTCTGGGGCACGATAGGCTTTATTATGGCGTTATGGATTGTGAGCCTGCTGGGCTTTGAGACATCTCCCAGGCAGTTCTATGTTGCGGCTGCCTCCTCGCTGCTACTTGGTCTCTATGCCTTTACCCTGCCAAAGTGTCCTCCACTAGCCAGAGGACACAAGAAGAAGCTGACAGAAGAGCTGGGTCTAAATGCTTTCAGGCTCCTTAAAAGCACAAAGATGGCTCTCTTCTTCATCTTCGCAATGCTACTGGGTGCTGCACTGCAGCTGACCAACGCATATGGAGACACCTTTCTGCACGATTTCGCTGACATCCCTAAATACAAAGATCTTATCGCTGTCAGGTACCCTGCAATAATCATGTCTGTCTCACAGATCTCTGAAACACTGTTTATTCTTACCATTCCTTTTTTCCTGAGGAAGTTTGGAATAAAGAAAGTCATGCTTATGAGCATGGTAGCGTGGATTCTCCGTTTCAGCCTGTTCGGACTTGGAAATCCGGCAGAAGGGCTCTGGATGATCATCCTCTCATGCATCATTTATGGTATGGCTTTTGATTTTTTCAACATCTCCGGTTCACTTTTCGTGGAGACCCAGTGTACTCCTGACATACGTGCCAGTGCACAGGGTCTGTTCATGATGATGACCAATGGTTTCGGTGCCTTCCTTGGTAGCAGGATTAGCGGGATCATAATTGACAAATTCTATATCCTTGAAGGCGGGGCATTCGACTGGAAGGGGATCTGGTTCTCCTTTGCGGGTTATGCCCTGATTGTGGCAATCCTCTTCGCCATACTCTTCAGGCACAAGCATGTGCCGGAGGAGTTGGCAAATATCAGTCACTAATTACAGAATTAGTTTATGTAAGGATGACTTGCCGGAAAAGATTTTTCTTACCTGAAGATTGCTATCTGGCCATTCCTGGGGATAGCTCTGTAGATGATCTTGGCATCTGCTCTGGGGATACTCAGCTTGATATATGGATGATATTCAGGAACTTTGAAAACAGCAACACTTTTTAGGGAACTGATTGTATTCCGGAGTTTATCTTTAAGATCGAAGGAGAACTGGTTCATACTCTCACCTGGTTTTGAATTCTCCTCCTGATAAACGAATATTCTTGTTCCATTTGTCATCTCAAGAATATAATTGACAGGTTCAGTAATAGTTGTATCGGGCATAATATCAGGTTTATACTCTGATGTATCTTTTGGGGCCATCTTAAGCATTAACGGATCTTTTTTGATAGTTGAAATGCTCTCTGCAATAGTAAAAGGAGAGGAAAGCAGGGATGATATAATATATTCATTCCCTTTACTAAGGATACTGCTCATTTTTAGATTCGTAATTTTAGCCGCATGAACCACCACGCCATAAATCTCAAGGTTGGCAGTACTATCAGTCAGATTTATAGTAAGATAAATGGAATCGGATTCTGCCAATGCTATCCTGGACTGAAGAAAAGCCTTTTCCTTTAATTTTTTAAGATAGGCTGAATCAGAGAATATTTTTTCATCAATCCTGGTCTTTTCATCCTGTTTTAGAATGTATTCATTACTGATCCTGGCCAGAGTTCTTCCAGGGCTCATTAATGACATTATACTGTAGTAGATAATAAATGTAACTATGAGAATTATCAGAATTAACAAACCTGTTCTTTTCCGTGGCTGCCTGTTTATCGTCTCAGTTTCCATAGTCATACGAATCAGTAAATATATACTTTCGAGCCAACATTCAAAGTATGAAAAACAACTTCGAGATCTTCGTCATTGAGGCGGACACACCCATGAGTTACAGGCATACCAAGAAACCGCTTATAAATTGTTCCATGAATCATGTAACTATCACCCAGATCCATTGCATAATCTCCCAAAACCCCGGCTTCCCATCGTAATGGAGAATCTTTTGGAGGTATTGGCACCCCCTCTTCAATAAAAGACCAATCAGGTCTGTGCCATGCCGGATTAGTTCTTTTTGCCTGAATCGAGAACTTGCCTCTCGGTGTTTTGAAGGTCCAGCTTTTGCCCTCTGCGGTCAGTAACTTTTTATAGCTTCCTGTGCTGCACGAGCCCTCTCTTATCAGCTTTTTGTTCTTATAGAGGAAGAACTTATTATCGGTAGTGTTAATAACAATATAAGATTCTCCGGTTGAGTATGCATTATATTTCCTGGAAAGTCGTTGAATGTCTTTTGTAAGCAGACTAATTTGCTTTTTATAAGCCGGAGTTTTTTGTAAATCCGGGTCATTTGTAATTTCTGTTTTCTGTCCGGAAGTCATTTCCCGGAATACCGGAACCAGGTAAACAATGAACATAAATAACAGGAAGAGTGTGGCCAGTGAAACGAATACATAAAAGAAGAAGCGCAAAGGTTTGTAAACTTTTTTATTTTCGCGAAGCTTTTTAAAAAATGAAGTAGTTTCCTCAATTGCTCCCTCATTACTAACTGTTTCAGTCTCAAATTGAGTTTTTTCAATTCCGGGCTGTGTTCCTTCAGGCAGAGGTCCTGAAGGCTGTGATCCATTATTTATTATCTTGTCATCTTCCATATCAGATAATTTATCTGTCCACAACATCATGAAGCTCAACTGTTGATCCTACAATTGTTACAGGAGTTCCCACTCTAACAATTTTAAAAACTGAATCCATCTCTTTGTCGGTAAGAGCTATACACCCTTCAGTCCAGTCAATCCCTTTTCCGCCATTGCCATGTATCTCAATCAGTCCACCGATCCTTGCTGATGCAGGTAAGGTGCCCCTTGCAATCTCGGCTTTGAATTTTTCCTTGTCTTCATCATTCGGATAATCAAGCAGCAGCGCCTTATAATATTTTGTTTTACTACCATCAAATTTCTTAGTGATCCTGTACATCCCTTCAGGAGTAGCCTTATCACCTTTTACTCTTTTGTCGCCAACCCAGTTCTTACCTAATTCGGCTTCATACTCATGCTTTATTGAGCCGTTAAAATAAACTAATAATTTCCTTGAAAATTTATCAATAATTATTGAATAATCACGGTTTTTTCTGGAATCATTTATTGTTTTATCTATCCAGTTTTTCCAGGTTGAGTATGACCTGAAATAGTTTTTCAAATTGGCAGATGCATCCTCATATGATGCAGTGAGAAGATACTCTGAATCGGTTACTTTTCTGTTTGCCTGAAGATATTGTCCTTTTTTATAGGCAACATCAGCTTCTGAAAGTAACATTTTCCCTTTAGAAATACGGTTCCGAATCTCTGTACTTAACGGATAGGTAGTGAAAAGTCCATTGATCTGAGTTACAAGATCATTCAGTGCGCTTATTTTTTCCTTAAGTTTTATTTTGAGATTGGAGCTGCTGCTTAATGAGTTATCTCCGGCCTGATTTGCTTTTTTTGCAGAGAGCTCCGCAAACATTAAAACTCTTTCATAATCTCTGAAATAAAGGAATCTTTTGTTTTCTCTCTGCCAGTTTACCATAGCGGAATCGTAGTAGATTTTTGCCGTGGTATAGATCTTTTTAGAATATGTATCGGCTTTGTTTTTTTCTGCCATTGACAGAGATTCTCTGGCATATTGCATCTCAGCAGTTGGAGGTTTAGGTGTAAAACGTATCAACAGCAAGATAATTAATGGAATAGAAACTGCAATTGCAGTAAAAATCAGCACATCTCTCCAGACCTTTCTCATGTAAACCTGTGACGACTTTAAAAAAAACCCCGGGAAGGTCCCGGGGATTTAATATAATTTAGATAGTATCCAATCAATACTATTTTTTGCCTTTACCTTTTACTTTAGCAATAGCATCTTTGAGTTCGGTATTGATACCGGTTGCTCTTTCTTTTGCTGCTTTAACTTTGTTCAGAGCATCCATGTAGGTACCTTTATCATACAATGCCTGTGCTTCAGCAACAGAAGCTTCAATGGTAGCCATATCAGTCTTCATAGCTTCAAGAACAGCTGCACCTTCTTTTCCTCTGGGAGCTTTCTTCATAAGAGCGGTATTCTCTTCAAGAACAGCTTTAACCTCTGTCATTAAAGTCTCAACCTCTTTTTTAACTTCTGCTTTCTTGGTAACAGCATCAGCAGCAACTTTATTTGCAGCAGCTAATGTTTCATCAAGTTTAAGTGAAATAGGCCCAAATTTCTTGAATAATTTTCCTTTTTGTACTTCAACTGCAGCTGTAATAGCTTTCATTGAATCCTGTACAGCTGCAAATTCAGCTGGTACATAAACTGCTGCTTCAGCAGTCTGTGCAGCGGTAATAGCTGCATTAGTAGCATCAATTTTTTCCTGCGGAACTTTTCCACAACTAGAAAGGAAAGCGACCATTGCGATAGCAGCTAATCCCATTAAAACTTTGTTCTTCATTTTTCTAACCTTTTTAATACTTTGTTTATTTAACAACTTCCGATC
>JGI20214J51088_10000352_pt1 | contig 32603 bp, 28 predicted proteins | sample WetSurMetagenome_FD_51088 | JGI IMG/M metagenome (IMG submission 51088) | reverse complement strand
AAAATATTTTAGCGGAAAATTTTGCCGGCAAAAAAATCAATGAAGTTTTGAATGGTACGCAAGATGAGATTGATAAAATTTTAGCGAAATTACAAAAGGAAATTTTGCAGATGAATTTCGTGCCGATTGAAGGCGGATTGGATAAAACGGCCACCGCCACTAAGCCGATGCTCGGCTTGAAAATGTTGGTTGATTCCTATTCGCCGGATAATTATATTTTCAGCGAATTGACTTATCCGAAGGTTGGTATTTTTTCCGGAAGTTTGGGCGGTGAAAAAAACGCGGTATCTTGCCAGCTGCCAGATTTGGAAGGAGTTTATCGTTGCTCCGGTCTTGCCGACGATGTCATGAATTTGATCCATTCTTTGAATCGGAAATCGGATAGTTATTTTGCTAACAATACTCTTTATGCCGGCTACGATGCGCAAGCGGAAAAATTGCGTCGTCAATTAGCTGATTTTTCCGTTAACTCTTGGCACAATAATAATTACTGGGTGAATTTGGATATTGCGGAAAAATTTTTGTCAGCGCCGGCGAAGGAGAAATTACCTTTAATGAACAGTACGGCTTGGCAGAAAAAAGATTTACAGATGGCGATCACGGCCTGGGCGAACGGCGGATTATCGGCCGATATTTTCGCGCCGCACGATGATCAAGCTGCTAGTCGGTTGAACCAAACGAGCGCTGAAAGTCCTTATTCTTCTTATAAATATATTGAGCCGAATTTGGCTTTAAGTCGCGAGCTGGTGGCCAATGCCGCGATGATCAACGAAGTTCTTTCTCTGCTCGGCTCAAGCGACGGGCAGAATACGGTTTCGGATGATCTGAAAAATTTACAGAAAAATTTGCAAAGCGCAGAGGTGATCATTAAGAAAGAATTGCAAGCCGAAGATTTGAGTGATGACGATTATATCTTCATAAATAATTTTACTCGGCAATTTTCAGTCAAAGAAACCGGCAATAAAATTTTAACTTTGCCTTCTTCCCACGGGATTAAAATTATGGAAAATTTGACCGGCGTAAAATATCTGGTATTTGTGCGGCAGGCAGGTGATAAAAAACTGCTGGTGGTCGGCCCGATCTTTAATTACGAGGAAGGGAGAAAATAAATTAAGAAAAATTCGCTAATAATTGGCTTATTTTAGGATAAAACTTGACTTATCTAAAAAGATGTGGCAAAATTGAAATGCCACATTTTTTAATTTATTTTTACCGTCATTCCCGCCCCCGTCTACACGAGGGCAGGCTCCGGCGGGAATCCAGTTTGGCCACATCAGGCTTTCTTTTCTGGATTACCGTTTTCACGGGAATGACGAGTTAAATTTATGTATACTCAAAAAGTTTTAGAGCATTTTAAGAATCCGCATAATCAAGGTGAATTGAAAGACGCCAATGCCGTCGGACAGGAAGGCAATCCGGTCTGCGGCGATGTAATGAAAATTTATCTAAAAATCGAAAATAATATTATTAAAGATGTTAAGTTCGAGACTTTGGGCTGCGCCGCGGCGATTGCCGTGTCTTCGGATTTGACCGATATGATCAAAGGAAAAACTTTGGACGAAGCTTTGGCTGTAACCAAAGATGATGTGGTAAACGATTTGGGCGGCCTACCGCCGGTCAAGGTGCATTGTTCGATGCTCGGCGTCGACGCGTTGCGCAAAGCAATTAAAAATTACCAATTACCCGTTCGACAAGCTCAGGGCGGGCAAATTACAAAATAAAAATTAAGAATTATTTTTTTTCATGTCATATCTTTGCCTCTGCAAATTATGGCGTGAACAAATAAATTTATGAACGAGATGATGAATGAAAATCAGGAAACAAAATCGGAAAGCGAAAAATTTCCCGCTTTAGCGGAAATTGTTAATTTAGCAGAGTTAGAAGAAAAGAAAGAAGAATTTATTCAACTGCTTTTCAATAATCGAGCATATAGTTTTAAAAAAAACGAAGGGCTTGATGAAAATGCTTCAAGAGTAGCCGTGATAGCTGAAAAAATGGTCTCTTTTTTCTTTGAAAAAGTGTCAATTCCAATGACAAGAAAATACGGGTCAATGTTAATAGCGGAAGCTGAAGCAGGTAGTAAGCATGAAGAATCTAAAATATGGCTGGATAAGGTTGAAGAAGAGCAGAAAATTTTTGAGGAAAATTTTTTTAAAGAAATCGAAGCAGAGGTTTCAAAAAGATTTAATGAAGAATTTTCTATAGTTGAAGAGAAATAAGATTAAAAAATTAGTTAGTCATATAAATTAGAGTTATGAAAAAAGAAAATAATATAGAGGAAAGAATAAAAAAATCTTTGGACACGATTCGCCCGAGCTTACAGGCTGATGGCGGTGATATTGATTTTGTCAGTTTTGATGAGAAAAAAGGAATTGTTAAAGTAAGTCTAGTTGGTCATTGCGCTCATTGTCCAATGTCGCAAATTACTTTGAAGGAAGGCGTCGAGGCGATATTAAAAAAAGAAGTGCCGGAAGTGAAGAGTGTTATTAACGCTTAATAACAAATAAAAAATAACCAATATTTTAAAAAATAATTAAATATTTCAATAATTAAAACATCACAAAGTAAAAAGTTTTTGATATTTAATTATTATAATATTGTTTTAAATATTGGTTATTGATTATTGGATATTTATTATGGTTTATCTCGATCACAGCGCGACAACTCCGGTGGATAAAAAAGTTCTCAAGGCGATGTTGCCATATTTTGATAAAGATTTCGGCAATCCGTCTTCAATCCATACCTTTGGACAAAAGGCGGTTTTTGGCGTGGATCGCGCTCGTGTGCAGGCGGCGGAATTTTTCGGCTGTGAGAATGAGGAAATAATTTTTACTTCCGGTGCGACCGAGGCGAATAATCTGGCCTTGCGCGGAATTGTTAAGGCTTTGAAAAATGAAGTTGCTTGTCCGCATATTATCACTTCGCGCGTTGAACACGACGCGATTATTGAGCCTTGTCATGATTTAGAAACCGAAGGTGTTGAAGTTTCTTATTTGCCGGTCGACAAGGCCGGCCGAGTGAACCCGGAAGATGTTAAAAAAGCGATCAAAGAAAATACGGTTTTGGTTTCTGTCATGTATGTGAACAGTGAAGTCGGTATTTGCGAGCCGATTAAGGAAGTTGGAAAAATTATTGAAAAAGTCAACGAAGAAAGATTTAATGAATGGCAAAGAATTGGCGCGGCGAAAAAATTACCTCGGCCAAGAAAAATTTATTTTCACACTGACGCGACGCAAGCGGTTAATTTTTTCGATTGCAATGTTAATAAATTAAAGTTAGATTTGCTCTCGATGTCCGGACATAAAATTTACGGACCGAAAGGAGTTGGCCTTTTATATATAAGGAAGGGGACGAAGATCGCGCCAATCCAGCTGGGCGGCCATCATGAACGCAATATCCGTTCCGGAACTTTGAATGTACCGGGCATTGTCGGCTTGGGTGAAGCCTTGTCTTTAATTACTGAAAAAGACCGCGAGAAAAATAATAAAAAAATTGCCGGTTTGCGGGATAGATTGGTCGACGGCTTGAAGAAAAATATTCCTGATATTATTTTGAATACTGATCGGGAAAATTCCACGCCATCGCACGCGCATTTTACCTTTCGTGGCGCCGAAGGCGAATCGATTTTAATTTCGCTGGATTTTCAAGGCATCGCCGTTTCCACCGGTTCGGCCTGCGCTTCTAATTCTTTAAAATCATCGGAAGTTTTGGACGCGATGGGCGTTTCCGAAGAAGACACGAATTATTCCATCCGTTTTACTTTGGGAAAAAATAATACTCGTGAAGAAATTGATAAAGCGATAAAATTTTTACCGGAAATCGTGAAGAAGCTGAGGGAAATGAATCCTATCTACGATAAATAACCAATATCCATGAAAGTATTATTTGTAATTACGAAGGCTGAAGTTGGCGGCGCGCAAACATCCGTGCTTAATTTAGCGCGGGAAATGAAAGCGCGCGGCCATGAAATCGAAGTTGGTTTTGGCGACGGCGATTGGCTACCTGGTGAATTGGACAAAGAAAAAATACCATATGTCCGTTTCCGTAATTTAAAGCGAACGCATAATCCGCTAGCGGCTATTTTTTTTATCGCCGAAATAAGAAAATTTTTGCGCGATAAAAATTTTAACGTCGTTCATTTCAACAGTTCCAATGCTTTGTTTGGCGCGATTGGCGTAAAGCTGGCCGACCGGAAGATCAAGACGGTTTTTACTTTCCGGGGCATGTCAATGCTTGACGAACATTATCAAGTCAATGCTTTTTTGCGTTTGGCTTATTTCTGGTTTTTTAAATTTTTTCTTTTATTCGTCGATGCGCCGGTTTTCGTCTCACGGGAAAATTTGGAAAAATTCGGCCGCGGACAGCTAACCGCCAAAGGGGCCATAGTTTATAATGGCCTTGATCCGGAAAAAATAAATTTTTTTTCCCGTGAAGAGGCGAGAAATTTTTTTGCGGAAAAAACAAAAATAGATTTGCAGGATAAATATCTCATCGGTTCGATAGGCCGTCTTGATTATGCTAAAAATTATGAATTTTTAATCAAGATAATGCCTGAAATTTTGAAAATCAGGCCAGATGCCTGCGTTATTATTTTAGGCGAAGGCAGTGAGCGGGCGAAATATGAAGGTTTGATCGCGGAGAAAAAATTAGCCGATAAAATTTTCCTTTTGGGCAATATTCCTAACGGCGCTCGTTATAACAAAAGCTTTGATCTTTTCGTTCAAACTTCGCGGTACGAAGGTTTGTCGATCGCTTTGATCGAAGCTTTATTCGCAGGGTTGCCGATAATCGCTACTGACGTCGGCGGCAACCGGGAAGAAGTTGAGTTGGAAGAAGAGATTTATCAACTTGATGATGAAGAAGATTTTTTAAATAAATTTAAAGATATTTTATCTCCTGAAATAAGGCGAAAAATAATTTTAAATAACAGCCGGCAAGCGGAAAAATTTTTACTTAAGAACACAGTTTCGGGCTATGAAAAAATTTATGGCAAACGGCGATAGGTTGTTATCACAACTGCAAAAGTTTTGCTATTGAAATATGAAATTCAGCGTCATTATTCCTACTTATAAAAGACAGAAAGAATTGGAAGAATGCCTTGCTTCGATTTTACGGCAGGATTTGTTGCCGGCGGAAATAATTATCGTCGATGATGAAGCGTTGACTGAAGAATTTTTAAAAGATTGGCGGCAAAAAACGGCCGCTTCAAAAATCGAATTTATTTATCATAAAAAGGATCAAGCCAAAGAGATTCGCGGCAGTTCCAGTTCCCGCAACGTCGGCGTGAATTTGGTCAAAGAAAAAATTATTTTTATTTTGGACGATGATCTGATTTTGGAAAATTATTTTTTTGCCAAAATAATGGCGGACTGGGAAGATGACCGCGATCTTTTGGGGGTAGGCGGAGTAATAACCAATAACCGCATAAAAAAAGATTGGGAAAAAAGGTATAATAAATTTTTCGGTTTGCGCGCCGGATTATCTTGGGATATAAATGAAATTGGCTTTCAATCCTGGAATGACAGCATTAAGGACCGCCAAGTCGCTTCTTATGTCCATGGCGGCGTATGTTCTTACAATAAAGAAATTGTGAAAAAATTGGGAGGATTTACGGTTTTTGGCGGCGGCCGCGAAGCCTTGGAAGACTTGGATTTTTGCTGGCGGGCGAAAATTGCCGGCTATTATTTTTTCATCGAACCTGCGGCGCGCGTTTTTCATGCTCACAGCTTATCAGGGCGGGAAGATGAATTTACCGCCGGCTTTAAAGAAAGCTTTAACCGCAGAAAAATTTTCGCTAAATTCGGCGGCAAAAAATTAGAGGATAAGATTAAATTCTATTGGGCCAATGTCGGCTGGATTTCGCGCCAAATTTTAACGGGAAAATTCAAGAAGGCTCGCGGCATGATCAAGGGGTTATTATAAAAATATTTATGAGATTTTCTATTATCACTTGCACGAAAAACAGCGCCAAATATTTGGCGGAAAATATCGCTTCGGTCAAGTCGCAAGGTTTTAACGATTTCGAACATATTTTCATCGATGGATTTTCGACTGACGGCACGGTTGAGATGATAAAAAAATATCAGGCTGAAGCGCCGGATAAAATAAAATTTTTTCAATTCGCGCCGGCCGGAATTTCCGCGGCCATGAATCGCGGAATCGAAAAATCTTCCGGCGAATTTTTGATTCACTTGCACGGCGATGATAGTTTTTATGATGATAAAGTTCTATCTGATGTTGATATTTTTTTGCGCGACAATCCTGACTTAGATTGGATTTATGGCTTGTCAAATACTATTGAAGCGGATGGCAGGCCGGTAATGATCTGGCCGAATAAGCCCTTCTTGCATTTCCATAATTACAAAAGCGTTTGGGGGCGATGGCTTATTAAAATGATTACTTTTATTCCGCATCAGGCGGTTTTCATCCGCAAAACTGTTTTTGATAAGTTCGGCGGTTTTGACGAAAGCATAAGTACAAGAATGGATCCTGATTTGTGGATGCGAATTAGGAATAAGACGAAATGGTCTTTTTTTCACAGAGTAATATGCAATTTTCGAGTACACGCCGGCGCCGAATCTTCCAGCCGAGAAAAACTGGTGCAGAACATGAAAAACTTGGAAACGGTTCAAAAAAGATATATGAATGCTCTGGAATTTTTTTTGGCCAAGATCTTGAACAGAATAAGGACAAGGCGCAATAAAGCCTTAAGGTAAAATAGATAATTTCAGATCGCAAATAAAAAAACCGCTTCAGTAAGCGGCTTTTTCTATTTAAGTAATTATTCACAAATTCGTTCAACACCCCATTAATTTTAAATTTTTTTCCAACTCGGTCTGGTCGATAAAAATTTCACATAAACCGTTTTTTTTAATTTCCCGCGCTGATCGCTGGTAATAGTAATCGATTTGCAAAGCGGAAGCCAAGGAAAAATAGCAATTATTCAATCCTGGATTAACTTTGAATTCCAGTACTTTGGCGCCAGCCGCCATAAAAAGCATATTGGTTAAACCAGCGCCATGGATGCTGATTAAACATTTGGCCCGTGAAAAAAGCGCCAATTGTTCTTGGAAAGAAAGTTTTTCCGGATAGGCGACCCGAAAACCGTTTTTTTCTAAAAGCGCGATTATTTCTTTTTCATTTCCGACTTTTCTTTTGCCCGAATCGGATCGACTGATATATATTTTCTCTTCGCTGCCGGCGGACTTGGCGTTTAGCGCGCGGCGGAAAATTTGGCGCAATTCATTCATTAATTCCGGATTATAATTTCCGCTGGAAGCGAGATGCGCCGGCAAGATCAGTTTTTTGGCAACAACCACTTCGCCGGCTTGCAGATAGCGGATATTTTTAACTTTCAAAATATCAAGAGTTGCGGTGACAAAATTTAATTTTTCATAGCCGGCGGGCAAAACGATCAGTGCTTCGTTCAAAAATTGCCGCGCTGAATAAAGTCTGGGTACGGCATCGGCCAGCCAGTGAAAATATCCGGTGCTCCAGTTATCAGTGATCCAGAGAATTGGTTTTTCGATCATCATTTTTTTTGTCAGATGACTTCTGATTAAAAAAGGATCAGCTAAAAATTTTCTCAAGGAATAATTATAATCAAAAAAAATCCAACGGTGAAGGCGCGGTAGGCCGGGCAAGGTGCCGCTGGAAAAAGATTCAATCATCGGCCATAAACCGCGGAACAGAAAACCGTCACCGTTGATTTTAACATTTTCGAGCGTTATTATTTTCGGTTCTTCGATAAATCGCTCCCGGAGGTTTTGCCAGGAAAATATCGGTTCATCCTCGGGCTTTAAATTTTTCGGCATCAGCCTTTTTATTTCAATCATGGTGGATAAAATCGTATAATTTATTTTTTATTCCGCTTAAACGGATAAGATATTGAAAAAAGTTTTCCATTTTTCTAGCTCGCCGGTCTAATTTTATTCCTTCTTGCCGGGCGAAAGCGGAGAGATTGTAAACATATTTGCCTTTGACGATGGCCGTGCAAAAATAATCAATTACCGGTTGGCGATAAGTAAAGAAAGGCTTGTTGACGAGGCGCGATCTTTCTCGGCCGCCGCCGGTTTCAAAATCCCAGCCTGATTCTCCTTTTCGTAAAAGGCTTGATAGTGTTTGCCTGTTCCAGATGGCGGTTTGGGTTGAATTGCGATATTCGGCATTTTGGCTGATCAAGCCAATGTCGGGATGGTTTTGATAAGACATATCTGGTCCGGGGCAGGGAAAAAGCCGCAGATAAGCGGCATCGGTTTCTTCCGCCAAAGCCAAGGCTTCAGCAATTTTTTTATTATCAACTTTGGCGCGCAAGAAATAATCTTCTTGAAAATAAATAATATAGCGGGCGGAAATTCGGCTTAACGCGATAAGCAAGTTTCCTGACCAGCCTTGGTCAGGGTCGACGGCGACGGTTTCAACTTTTTTGTCCTGATATTTTTTCTTGTTGCTTATAAGATAAATCGGATAAGGGCAATCCGGCCAGTAGCGGAAAAATAAAGTGAAAAAAGGCTCCCAAGCGTCGCAGTAGCCGTCGCAGGAAGAAACGATAATGGCGCAATCAATATTGGGGATTTTCATGGAAAGAAGACTGAATTATTTTCTTAATCTTGATTATTGTTTTTTGCAGATTTGCCAGCAGAAAAAGCCGCCCGCAATCAAACGCAAAAAATAATCCATTTATTTTTTTGTCGGCGCAGTCAGCTAAAATAAAATCGATGATTTTTAATTTTTCTTTCCGCCATTGTTCATGTCCCTCGGCCGCGGCTTGCCGGGAATTTTTTTGCACTTCTTGCCAGCGGCTTAAATCAATTTTTTTCTCTTTATGCAAGTCAAACAAATAACCATTTTCTCCGTCCTTGATGTATTCGTTCATCGTCGCCTCGTTGTTGGCAATAACGCACATTCCCATAGCTAAAGCCTCTAAAAAGCTCATGCCAATGCCTTCTTTTTTGCGGGGTGAAATAAAAATATTCGAATTTTTAACGATATCAAAATAATCGTTAGCGGATATGAAATTTTTTTTAATCATCTTTACTTTAAATTTATTCATATCTTCCACGGAAATATTTTCCTGTCCAAAGCCGGGGTCGGGATTGGAAAAAATAGTCAGACTGTCTATCTGTTCGGGGATGATTATTTTTTTTAAATCGTTGAAAGTTATGTTTCCGCGGCGCCAGAAGAATAAGTGTCTTCCTTGCTCCGGCAGGCGGTAATTATAATCAGCTGGATTTTTAAAATATTTGATTTTAATATTGCTGATCTTAAATTTATCGCAGTAATGGCTGATTTTTTCGGAAAAGGATATTACCTTTAAAGGTATTTGTGATAAATTTTTCCAGTAAAAGTCGTTGTTGTCGATTCCGTCGTACATCGGCGCCCAAATAATTTTAGCTTTTATTTTTTTTAATTCTTTCACCGGGTTGATGGCTTGAAAGTAAAAAACATAATCATGCTTGTTCAAATCTTCTATCGCTACCCGTCTTCCGTTTTTCCAATAATCATCCCAATAATCCGTAATAATAAAATTATCGGCGAATAATTCCCTTAAAAAATTTCCACTTTTTGTTTTTTGATGGAAAGAGTGATCTACGAAGGCCATCGTCGGCTTGCCGCTCTTTTTTGTTTCCATAGTTATTCCATGAATAAATTTTTATTGTCCTCCACCCATCTATATAAAATTTCAATTCCCTGGATGGCGGATATTTCCGGCTTCCAGCCAAATTCTTTTTCCGACTTTTCAATGTTAGAAATGTAAACCGGCTGATCTCCCGGCCGCCAATCGGAAAAATTTATTTTTATGTCTTTTTTTGATAATTTTTTCAATGAAGATATTAATTCCAGCAATGAAAGCGTGTTGTTCGGGCCGCCTCCGACATTATATATTTGACCGCTGGTTTTTTTTATTTTTTCCTCCGCCAATTTCCACGCTCTATAAAGATCTTTTATATAGAGAACATCGCGCACTTGTTTCCCGTCTCCATATATTGTTATTGGTTTGTCGAGAGTGGAGGCGATAATAAACCAAGCGAGCCATCCTTGGTCTTCTACGCCGAATTGCCTCTCTCCATAAATACATGATTGGCGCAGCACCACTGTTTCAAGGCCGTAAATTCTGGCATAATCTCTCACATATTGGTCGCCGCAACCTTTGGAACAGCCATAAGGGGAATGAAAATCGAGAGAACGATCTTCGCCGATGCCATTGGCGATATTTTCATATTGGTATTTGCCGTTTTTTTCGATTATTTTGATATTCTCCATTCCGCCGTAAACTTTATTGGTGGAGGCATAAATCATGATGGGTTTTCTTTTTGATTGTCTTATCGCCTCCAAAATATTAAAAGTGCCCAAGGCATTTATTTCAAAGTCTTCTCGGGGATTGGCGACGGAAGTCGTTACTGCCACTTGCCCGGCCAAATGAAAAACAACATCATGAAGCTCCATCTGTTCTGATAAAATTTTTTGGCTGTTTCTGATGTCGGCCTTGATTATTTTGATATCCGGAAAATTAGAGAGAAGCCATTCCTTGTTTTTTTCCGTCCCCGGTCGGGAAAAATTATCAATAATTGTGACATTATTTTTTTCCTGGCTTAGAAAGTTGGCAAAATTTGAACCGATGAATCCGGCGCCGCCCGTGATTAGATAATTTTTCATATTTTTTGCTGATTAGTTATGATGGTTAGGTATTCCTTAAATTTTTCCAAGAAAATATTTTCGGAAAAATTATTTTTTGCGTAGTCGCTGACAGCTTTTGTTTTTTGATAATCGTAGACTAGTTTTTCGGTTGATTTTATGTATTCTACCAATGCCTCGACGGTGTTTTCGGGGAATACATGGCCGATTGAGCCAAGATTAAGGCATGATTCGCGGCTGATGGCCGGCACTAATCCGTAAGACATTGCCCAAAGCACTGATCCTGGACTGCCTTCGCTGCAACTGGGATGGATAAAATAGCCGCAACGATACATTAACTTTCTTAGTTTTGTTGAAAATTCTTTGACCGGCCCGATATAATGGATATTTTTCGTCGCGAATAATTCTTGACGATAGGCTTTGGCGACATTTGCGTCAAGCTTGGCGCAAATGTAAAGATTTTTGTCAGGAGTTTTTTGGAAAGCTTCCAAGGCCAAGTCCAGGCCTTTGTGAATATTGCCCGGGCCGCTCAAAAAAAGAAAATTATTTTTCGTTGCCGAAAAATTTTTTTCAGCCAGATTGAATTTTTTGTCGGGACGGTAGAAATTATCAAGCGTGTATACTCGGGGAAAGGCGGCGTAAGTTTGCCGGGAAAATTCGTTGCCCAAAGCGATGATGGCATCGGCGCCGGCCAAAGCGCCTTCTTCCTGGTCTGTGATCGTTCGTTTCGGCTGAAATCCCCAGCCTTTCTTTTCGTCAACCTCTTTTATTCTTTTAGCTTCTTGTTCGTTGTGAAATTTCCAATAAAGTCCGGTGGCAAAATATATTTTAACGCAATCTTGATTCAATTTTTCCGTTATTTTTTCAAAATTTTTTCCACCGTGGCCGACAAACAAGTCGTATTTTTTGGCGGGAATAAAATTTTCATTTTGCCAATTGACGATATCGACGGTAAAACCGGATTGATTAAGAACGCGGGCGATGGCTCGGGCGATATTCCAGCTGTTGTGGCGGACTCTGGCGGAAGCGGAAAAAGATAAAAATGGTTCGGTTAAATAAGAAAGCAGAGCGGTTTTGGGCGGCGTATCTTTCGGCAGATATTTTTTATATCCCAGGATTATCGCATTTTTGCGCCGCACTTCCAGGATTCGCAATATTTTTTTTAGCTGGTTTTTAGCGATGGTGATAATTCTTTTCCATTTTGAATTTACTGGTTCGATGGCTTGAAAAAATTCCAAAAAAGATTCCATGATCTTATCCCGCCCCGCTTCCGTTTTCGGAAAACGAAGTTGCTGCCTGGGAAATTCCTTGGTTCCCCAACGCAAACGCCAGAAAGGGGGATTGGCGTTAACGTGAACGCCCTCAGTAAAACCGGTATTTTCCACCATATTGTAGGTCGGCCAAATAAAAAATTGCTTGTTTAAGAGCATGTTGATATTGGAGTAGACGGCCGGACATTCGTGCAATTTTCCCTTGAGCAATGCTCTGACCATTCCCTTCATATCGCATCCGCATCCGGCCAGAGCCGCGTCAAAATCGGGTCCAACTTTTTTTATTTTTTCCGCTAAGCTTTTCCGGTCAAAATCGATTGTTTGCCAAAATCGGCGCCAAGTTCCCCAGCCCCAAGAAGAAAATCTTTGGTTAAAAAATACGTCAAAAGGATAATCTTTTAAAGCTTCGGCCGCGACCGGATAGCGGAGACCGGTGACGCCGGCGATTCGGGGGTCGTTTTTATATTTTTCCAAACAGGTTTTCATGTATTCATAAAAACCGTCAGCGACGCAAATATCGGCTTCGACGCAGATCATCGCTTCATGTTTTTTTAAAACTTCGCCAATTCCGGAAGTTATCGAAGCGGCAAGTCCAAGATTTTTTTCTCGATAAACTTTTACCGTTTTGACCCAGTCGATTTGATCGATTATTTTTCTGGCCTCTTCAATTTTTTTAATGTCGGCGGCATTTTTCGGCCCGTCGGAAAAAACATAAAGCAAATCTATCTTGTTATTTTTTAAGCAAGCCAGAGTTCTTGGCAAAAGTTGCGGACGATTGTAGATGAATAATATTACCGGAATCATTATATTTTTAGACCATTTTTATTTTTGCGGCAAATTTAACTAATTATGGTTAGCTACTTGTTTGCTGAACCAGAAACAGCCACAAGCATAATCCTCCTTGTCCGAATCTTCTTTGGTCGCGGAAAAATTCGGCAGGCGATCACTTGAAGAAGGAATTAAAGTGAAATTATTTAATTTTAAATCAGAAAAAGCATCAATAATCATTTGGTAGGAATAAATTCGGTGGGCGTTGAACATTAATTTTGGCCGGCCGATCGGAACGACAAAAAGCAGATTTCCGCCGGGAGCCAAGACTCTTGATAATTCAGCCATCGCTTTTAAATCTCCGGCAGGATCGATCGGGTCGCCGTAGCGCCCAAGCCCTACATGCTCGACAGTATGCATACAAGAAAGCGACTTGACGCTGTTGTTGGCAAAAGGAAGTTTTAATAAATCAGCTTGTCCGGTTTCTAATCCTGTTAATTTGAGATTGGCCGGTCTGTAGTCGTAAAATTTTATCGGGATAAAGGCGGAAACAATCGAACAAAAGGTTAAAGAAGAGGAAATGTCGATATGCAATTCCGGTTTGGTTTCGGCTAAAACGCGAGCTGCCCAGGCTGGATGATAAATGTAATGAGAGTCAAAACCGGTGGAGGCTGTATTTTCTCCTAGACAAGGGAATCGGTCCGACCACTTTAGCATAAAACGGGCGTCATTGTTTTTTTTAAAAACAAGCCAGTCGCCAAGAAAAGAAAAATAAGATCCGATTCGGATCATTTTTTGTTTTGCCATTTTTCCCAGGCGGCGCAAGATTCGAGTTTTTTTAAATTTTTCTTTGAGCGACATGGATTAGGATATTTTTTTCACAGAATAATCAAGCATCGTGGCGATTTTGCCCCAATTATTTCCTTTAAGTATTTTGTTTTTGTTATTATCAATGTTTAATATTTCAAAGTTTATGTTTCTTTTTAAATCAAAGTATTCAACATTGGGATTGACTACGCTGGCATTAAAATAATAATTGCCTACGTTAAAAAGAAAGGAAGGGATGACTATCCTTGCGTGGTATTTTCCTGTTTCATATTTTCTCAATTCTCCGGTTTTGTCATTTTCGGTCGTAAAAAGTAATAGTTCGCCGGTAATTGAATATATTTCTAGAGATAAAACCGCCTGCCCGATCGGGTTTTTTATTTCGTATTCGACTTCGATATAAAAAGGTTCATTGATTCCGATTTGCGCGGCTGGCCTTTCCTGGCTGTTTAAGATTGATATTTTATTGATTTGAGCGTCATTATTTTTTTCTTCATCGTAAGTTGTGATCGAATTGAGCGTATTTATTTTATTAAAATAATACTCGACAACTTTTTCGGTCGGCCCAAAAATTTTAATTTCTCCTTTATCAAGAAGCATGGTTTTGGTGCACAAGCTTTTTACCGCATCAATATTGTGACTGACAAATAATACCGTCCGGCCTTCTTTTTTGGTTATTTCATCCATTTTGCCCAGGCATTTTTTTTGGAATTCGGCGTCACCGACCGCTAAAACTTCATCAATAATTAAAATATCAGGTTCTAAATGTGCGGCCACGGAAAAAGCCAGGCGCACAGACATTCCTGAAGAATAATATTTTACCGGTGTGTCCAAGAATTTTTCTACGCCGGAAAATTCCACTATTTGATCGAATTTTCTGGCGATTTCCTTGCGCGTCATGCCCAATATCGCACCGTTTAAAAAGATGTTTTCTCGGCCGGTTAATTCTGGATGAAAACCGGTGCCGACCTCCAATAAACTGCCGACGCGGCCGTTTAAAATTATTTCTCCTTCGGTCGGTGGCGTAATTTGCGAAAGTATTTTTAAAAGAGTTGATTTGCCAGCGCCATTGCGGCCGATAATACCGATAACTTCTCCTCGCTCGACAGTAAAGCTGACATTTTTTAAAGCCCAAAATTCTTCTTTGGAAGCTAGCCCGGCGATTGCCTTGGTTTTTTTAACTAAAAAATGGAACGGCGATTTTAAAATATTCGTCAGTACATCGCGCAAGGCGATATATTTACCCCGCTGGTGGGCAATATTGTATTTTTTTCCGATATTTTTTACCTCAATTATTTGATTTGACATAAATGGAATTATAAAATATCCGCGAAGAATCTTTCCGTTTTTTTAAAGATGTAAACGCCGCTGCCTAGAATAACGAGACAAATGGTGAAAGAAATTAAAAGAAGCAGCCAATTGATTGGAGCGTTGCCCAAGATGGCAGCTTGAGCGGCCTTAATGACTCCGGTCATTGGGTTGATGGCCAGTATCCAAGAATATTTTCCGGCGATGCTGGCCGGATAAATTACCGGCGTTACATAAAGTAGAAGTTGGATAAAAAAAGGCAGAACATAGCGAACGTCCCGGTATTTTACGTTAATCGCCGCTAAAATCAATCCGCCACCCAAAGCGGCCGTAAAAGAAATTAAAATTAAGAGTGGTAAGATTAGCATGCCGACCAGATGCAAAGTAAAATGGTAGTAGAACATCATGCCCACTAAAATCAAGGCTGAAACGGCAAAGTCGACGAATTTTGTGATGATTGTAGAGATTGGTAAAATCAGGCGGGGAAAATAAACTTTAGTTATGATTGGTTGATTGGCGACCATGGAATTGCTAGCATCAGATAGGGAAGCGGAAAAAAATTGCCAGATCAAAAGTCCGACATAAACGAAAATCGGGTAGGGTATATTATCAGAAGGAACTTTAATCAAGCCGCCGAAAAATATACTGAAAACGACCATGGTGACAAAAGGTTGGAATATTGCCCAGCTAATGCCAATGGCGGTTTGTTTGTAGCGGACTTTTAATTCACGCCAAGCGAAAAAATAAAGCAGTTCGCGATATTGCCAAACTTCTTTAAAATCATTCCAGCTAAAAATTTTTTTTGGCTTTATAATTATTTGTTCCATATAATTTTGGATTCGGTGGAATTACGGATGTTTCCGCGGGTTTTACCAGTTTTTAATTTTTTCTTTTGCGTCTTTCTTCAGCCGTTGATAAGAGCGCGTGGCTTGGCGCTCGACTTCCGGGGAAATAGTTCTTAAAATTTCTTTGCCTAAAATGCGGTATTGCCGGCCAATTTTATTGGCCCGAATCAGACCTTTTTTTAAAAGCCTTTTCATTGTGCTGCTGCTTATTTTTAAGATTTCCTGAGTTTCGGCGGTGGTATAAACTTCATTTTTTTTGATTTCTTTATTCATGATATTATCATACCTTTAAGGACCCTTGAGAGTCAATAGGTATCAATATTTTATATGATAGCTTGTAATTTGTCTATTTATCAATTATACTTTAAAATGTAATTTAATAAATATTTTAATAAATATGGAAGACAAAAAGATGGCTTTGGTTTGTGGAGCCGGCGGTTTTATCGGTAGTCACCTAGTAAAAAGACTTAAAAAAGAAGGTTATTGGGTTAGAGGTGTTGATTTAAAATATCCGGAATATTCGCCAACAGAAGCAGATGAATTTGTTATAGGTGATTTGCGTGATGCCACCATTTGTAAAAATGTGTTAGATAAAAAATTTGATGAAGTTTACCAGTTAGCAGCTGATATGGGTGGGGCAGGATATATTTTTACAGGCGAACATGACGCCGATGTTATGCATAATTCTGCCGCAATAAATTTAAATATAGTTTTTTATGGGCAAAAAGTCGGGATAAAAAAAATATTTTATTCTTCTTCGGCCTGTGTTTACCCGGCGTATAATCAAGAAGATTCGGTAAGCCCTAATTGTCGGGAGGGCTCAGCTTATCCCGCAGCTCCAGATAGCGAATACGGTTGGGAAAAATTATTCAGTGAGAGGTTGTATCTGGCTTTTCAGAGAAATTACGGTCTCAATGTTAAAATTGCCAGATTTCATAATATTTTTGGTCCAGAAGGTACTTGGCGAGGTGGAAAAGAAAAAGCCCCGGCTGCCATCTGCCGTAAAGTTGCTGAAACGGAAAAGGATGGCGAAATTGAAATATGGGGAGATGGAGAACAGACAAGATCTTTTTTATATATTGACGAGTGTCTTGACGGCATCAGAAAATTAATGGATGACCCAGATTTTAGTGGTCCAGTTAATATTGGTTCCGAGGAAATGGTAACTATTAATGAATTAGCTGAAACTATAATGAAAATATCTGGCAAAGAAGTTAAATTTAAACATGTTGCCGGGCCGCGAGGCGTAAAAGGAAGAAGGTCGGATAATAATTTGATTAGAGAAAAATTAAATTGGGAGCCAATGATGGCACTAAAAGACGGATTAACCTTAACTTATAAATGGATAAATGAGCAGGTAAAATTAATAAAAAGATAATTGATTGATTATGAAAGCCATAGTGACAACAACTATTTATGAACCCACTGAAGCGACGATTAAATTTTGCCAAAAGAAAGATTGGACTTTTATCATTGTTGGAGATTTAAAAACTCCACACGACTCCTATCGTGCTTTGGAAAAAAAATATCCCAATGTTATTTATCTTTCTCCAGAAGATCAGGAGAAAAAATATAAGGAATTGAGTGATGCCATAGGTTGGAAGAGTATTCAAAGAAGAAACATCGGTTTTGTTGAAGCTTATAATCTAGGCGCAGATATAATTGCTACGGTTGATGACGATAATATTCCTTATGATTTTTGGGGAGAAAATTTGGCAATTGGCAAGGAAGTTGAAGCAGATTTTTATGAACCAGGTGCCGATATTTTTGATCCGTTATCGGTGACTAATTGCAGCCATTTATGGCATCGCGGTTATCCGATCGAGCTCTTATCCGCGAAAAATAAAATTCAGTATAAAGGGAAGATAAGAAAAAAATTTTTAGTGCAGGCTGATTTATGGGATGGCGATCCGGATATTGATGCCATCTGCCGCTTGACATTAAAACCGATCGTTAAATTCGATACGACTAATTTTTATTGTTCAAATAAGATATCGCCATTCAATTCTCAAAATACTTTTTTGGCCAGAGAAGCATTGCCGTTTTACTCGGTTTTACCTCACATCGGAAGAATGGATGATATTTGGGGAGGGTATATTTTGCAAAAATTTTTTCCCGGTTCAGTGGTTTACAGCCAAGCCTCAGTATATCAGGAAAGGAATAAACAAGATTTATTAGTGAATTTGGAAAAAGAAATTTTCGGTTATCGCAATTCTTTGAAGTTAATTGGGAATTTGAATGATTATAATAATTTTTTACCGCCGGAAACGCTTAAGTTCTGGAATATTTATCAAAAACATTTTAAATAAATCATGGAAATTTTAAATCTCCCTATAACAAATTACGCGGAGGATCCTGCCCGCTTTTTTGATTTTGCTAGGTTTTCTGGGCAGACAGACGATTTTATTTTCTGCGCCGGCCTTCATGATTGGTCACGCTTGAAAGATCTAAAGATAACTAAAAATAAAAAGATAGTTCAGTTGGACTTGGAAGAGCCAAATAAGTTTTTTGCAAGCCGTGGCTCTAAAAGTGTATATGCTGATAATGATGATTGTTTTGAAAAAATTTTCACAATTTGTCCTTATACCGCCAAATGGCTTAATGAGGAACGGCAAAAAAATAAGAGGACAGCAGTATTTTTTCCTTTTAACGAAGAATTAATACCGCCTATTCGACCAAAAGTATTTGATATAATTTATACCGGACATTTGGTTAATTCTGGTGTTGTGGATGATATAAGGCAAATAACCAAATATAATTATCGCCTGGTTTCCGGTTCTAATGGCGAACTAGTGACCGATTTTAATGTTTCCTATCTCAGTAAGCTAGATCTAATTTCTCAATCAAAAATAACGCTTTGCCATAATTTGTTATATGCACGTCCGAGCCAGATGCTCAATATTTTTAAGTTGAAGCGTTATTGGAAAAATAAAGCCTTTAAGTTCATCACTCCGGTTAATTTTATTTTTTCTTTATTTCGTAAAGGCGCTCTTTTCCCAGCCCCACAGATCAAGTCGCGCACTTTCGAAGCTGCTTTTTGCCGCTCTCTTATTCTTTGTAAGAAAGATCAGTTTAATATTATTGAGAATTTTTTTGAACCAAATAAAGAATTCGTTTATTATGAGGAGGGTAAATTATCGGAAACCGTCGATAAGATATTAGCCAATTATAATAATTATCTACCAATAATCGAGAATGCCTATAGGAGGGCAATCAAAGAATACACCACCAAGGCTTTTTTTGAAAAATATTTAAAAAATTGTTTTTCTTCGGAATAAAAAATAGGCATAAAGCCGGTTTTTCGCGATTAATTTATTATTTTATCATTTTGGTCTATTCCAGGCACACCTTGATTATGGACTGTATGGAAATTTAGAGCTTGAATTTGACACGATATGCAAAATAAATTAAGCTGAAAATATAATAAATTAGCTTTTTACGCCGTTAAGGCGATTTTTTTATGAAAAACAAAAAAATTTACGTTTTAATGTTTTTTCTAGCGGTTTTGTTGACTGGCTGTGGGTTGAATTTGGTCAAAAAAGCGCAAGCGCCGGAAATAAAAAAAGAGCCGGTCGTGAATAATGTTGCGACAAGTTCGGAAAAAATTGCCACCACAACCGAGGGCAAAATTGCTTCGTCAACTGATGATATGAGTAAGTGGAAGACTTATAGCAATAAAATTATTGGAATTGAGTTTAAATATCCGCCGACTTGGCCGATTTTGACTAAGGATAATGTTGGCGACAATGAAGAGGATAAAATAAAATTTGGTATTAGTTTTATTTTAGGCTTAGCAGATCTTTCAAGCGTTAACCATATGGGTTCTCGCTACGAAAATCTGCCGGTTAGTGAGCAGTATAATAAAGTTAAATGTCCAATAATATCTGGAAATAAATTAAAGATTAAGTGTGAAAATAGAGTTAGTGATTATAGTGTAAAATATTCCTGGGAAGTGTTAAGGGATCCTCAATTCGGAGATTCCTATGGAGCAATAGTTGAGGCGGGAAAATATATTTTAACGTTTAATTTTGCAGACGCGAATAATTATAATAAAAGAGCGAATGAATACCAGACACTTTTGTCAAGTTTAAAAATACCAGAATAAATTTAGCAAATTACCAAAATTATTTTTAGTATAAACATAATAATTTATTGTGTTTATATAAAGACAATTTTTCAAATTAAAAAAGGAGGGGAAAATGAGCGGTTGATGTTCTTTGAAAATTCAATGTACGGTGTTGAGTCGTTAAAGTCGGCGAAGTATTTGTCTGGTCATATTTGTTTCATTTTTAGAAAGAGGAGGAAAAACGTGTTACGAAAAAAGACGTTTTATCCAACCGTAGGGTATTTGTTGATTTGTTTGGCGTGGTTGTCTTGGTCTGATCCTTGCATTACTGAAACAAGATGTGTTGAGTGGAACACGGCTGGAGCATGTATTCATTCAGAAGCTTCCAGTGGAAATTACGGATGTCCGTTTACTGATAAGTTTAAAAATGTAACAGCTTATGGTAATGGCGGATGGACAGGTTCTGGTATAGGAAATCCTGATTTTCAATGTGTTGGTTTGGCAAAAAGGTTTTATAGCCAATTTTTTGGGATTAACTTCGGTTCGGTCGGTTCAGCCATAAACATATTTACTGAATTTGATAATCCCAGTTCGCAATCAAATTTAAATCTTAAAAGATTCGGGCTGGAGCTTTTTCCAAATGGCGGTAATGTAGCTCCGAGAATGGGCGATATGATTGTTTTTGGCGGAGAAAGCTATGGTCATGTTGCTGTTTTTTGTGGTATTAATGGCAATGGAAAGGCGCAAATTTTTGAGCAAAATGTGAATTACCCAACGAATCCTTTTAGGGACTTGGATTATTTGGCTAACGGTAACTATACGTTTACCGGGAATCCGGTTCTTGGTTGGGTTCATCTCGCAGTCGGAAGTTACGTGAACGGTTTTCATTTGGATGCGGCCGGCAACGCCCTTGATTGGACTAGCAAGGTTTTTATCGATACTTTTAAAGTGTTAAGTCCAAAAATAGGTTTGCCGCATGAAAATGGTGGCACTCAATATGTTCATCAATGGCTTGGTCAAACTAATTCTTCATTCGGCGTAGTAGTTCAGGATTTTCTTCAGGGGAACTTGAACTTAGCGCATTATGGCGCTGATGGAAAATCGATGCTTGTACTAGACGATTTGGATGGCGATAAAAAATGTAATTTATTAAGTGGAGGTTTCCTTGGTCATTATTGTGAAAATGACGGACCATATGCATATGGAGTTCCATGTACTACGGAGATTCAATGTTTTTACGCCAACAGTCATTTAGTATCAGCTGATGATTTTATTCAGCCGATTATTAATCGTTCCGAACCAAAGCGAATTACGGTGCAAAAATTCAAACGAAGGCTGGCTAACGGGTCGTATTATAATGAAGAAAGGAGAACTTTAGTGTATGACCCCAATGGAAACGGTATCGTTGCGAGGTATAACGTTAAAAATTTTCCAGTAGGTGAATTTAGCATTAGTGATAACTGTAATGGAGTTCAGTGGTATGTTATTAAGGACGCTGTTCCGGCGCATGATGTTGCTTGGCCAATGCTGGGAGTGACAACTCCAACCGGTACATGGTTTACAAAATCAGGTCAATATAATTTCGTTCGTCATGATGCCAACGGTGGTCGTTTATCCGGCCAAGGATTTTCTTTTACGGCCGATATTCACGAGGGTAATTATCAGTTTTTTGGAGATCCCTCGCCGGAAGTTTCTGAACCAAAAGATTTGGTGGTTGCCTCGGTATCACAGAACAGTATTGCTATTAATTGGAATCAAGGAGCAAATGCAATTTCCGGTATCAGTTATCATGTCTATCGTTCGACCAGTCAATATGTTGGTTCGGCGAGCGAGATCGCTTCGACAACTAGTAATAGTTATGGCGATGTTGGATTAAGTTCTAACACAAAATATTATTATTGGGTGAAGGCGGCGATCGGGAGCGAGCTTTCTGATTTTTCCGACAGTGTTTGCGTGACAACGCAAAGTCAGCCAGCTGATGGTTCAGTTCCGACAGCGCCAAGCGATTTGGTTTGCGCCTTTGAAAGCAATATCCAAGTTATGGTTAGCTGGGGATGCGGTTCTAATAATCCGAACAATATTGCCAGTTATAAGTTGTTCATGGGAACAACGAATAATTCCAGTCAGGCGAGTTGTTGCGGTACTACGCCATTCACGGGCATGTTTTCTCCGGCGTTGAATTCTGCTTCGACCTATTGGTTTTGGGTCAAGGCGGTAAATCATAATGGAGTAGAATCAGGATTTTCGTCCGTGGCCACGGTTAATATGGCCAATTCTATTTCGCCGCCGGAAAATTTGGCAGGAACCAACTCAAATGGTTCGGCGAATCTATCCTGGTCATGCCAAACTTCGTCCGTGGTTTTCAAGATTTATCGCGCAACGCAATCCGACTTTTCCAATCAGCAGATGGTTAGCCAGCAGTATCCGCTAATTTTTACTGATGCTAATTGCCAAAGCGGAACAACTTATTATTATCGAGTTTGTTCTACTTTGAATGGCGCGATTTCCAATTATTCCAATTATGTTTCGGTTGCCACCTCGGTTTTTCCGGCACCGGATAATTTTCGGATAGTGGAAGTTAAACCAGGACGAGTGAAATTAGCTTGGAGCAGGCCATCAGGTAACATTTATTACTATTGGATTTTTCGGCAACTTAACGGATCTCAGCAATGGGCTCATGCGGCGTACGACACTTTCTATGTTGATACTACACCGGTCTGCGGGAAGACTTATTCGTATCGTATTAGAGGCCAGTCCGATCAAATGTCGGATATTTCCAGTCCGGTTTTAGCCGACATACCTTTTAAGAAAAAAGTTTACACCGATTTTGTTTTTCTGCCCGATGCCGATTCCAACGGTTACAATGAAGTCGCCGGTCTTTACAAGAAAGGGGACAGTGCGTTAGTTTCGATTTTGGATTTGGGAAATAATCTGGTTCTGCAAACTTTTTATTTGGGAAATTATCAGCCGAATTCACTGGTTCAAATAAATGTTAACGGTCAAGTAAAATTATTGGCCGGAGTTAATGATTCAATTGCTGACACTACGAAGATTAGCATTTTGGATCTCGGGCTGAACAGCCAGACGTTTGTTTTGAGCCAGCCGATTAATTTCCAAAGCACTTCCTCGTCCTATGATCAGATCCGTTTAAGTTGGAGCCGAGGAAGTAATGACAGTTCGGGTTTGCTGTATTATATTTATGCCAGCCAGACAAATGATTCGGTTTCGGTGCAATTTATAGGCTCAACTTCCGGAACAAGCTATGTTCAGGCCGGGTTGAGTCCGGGTGGCAGTTGGTACTATTGGTTGCGAGCTGCGGTCGGTCTGGAGATTTCTCCTTTGGTTGGGCCGATTTCGGCGGCGACCAATGCTTTATCTGCCCCCGCTAACTTAGCGGCGCGGCAAGTTGCCTATGATAGAGTGATTTTGGGTTGGGATACTGTTGCCGGCGTTAACGGGTATCGGATTTATCGCAATGATGACTACCTTACTTATGTATCGGCTGATTCTCTGATTGATCTTCAAGTTGATCAGCACAGCCAATATGTATATCGGATTGTTTCAGTATATGGCAATTTTTATTCTTCATTGGGTGACGCGTTGACGGTTGTTACACCATGGCAACAGGCAATTTCTTCGATTGCGGGTTTTGAGGATATGGAATTTTTGCCGGATTTGGATAATGATGGCCAGCCGGAGTTAGCCCTTTTAGGAATTGACAATCTTACCAGTCGCCCCGTGGTTTATATTAAGAGCGGCGATGGAACAAGGGTAGTAACGGCCATTCCCTTTTTTAGTCCCGGCACATTACCGAAATCTTTTATGCCCATAATCGATTTGAATAGTGACGGGCTGCCGGAGTTTACGATACTGGGAAGTAAAGGTGATACGGTTAAAATTGAAACGAGATATTTTTCCGGCGATACTTTGATTCATCAATAGTTTAGTAAACAAAAAATCATCCATTCTTTTAAAAAAGGAGTTTCTGCTATGCGTAAGTTAACTGTAATGCTGTTGTTGCTCATTTCTTTTATTGCTCAGGCTTACTTGGATAGCGGTTTGGTAGCCTATTATCCCCTTAATGGCGATGCGACCGATCATAGTCCCAACGGTCACAACGGTACGGCAAGTAATATCGTTTATGATACCGCCGGGGTTTATGGCCAGTGCGCCGTGTTCAATGGTAATAGTTCCATCAACACTAATTACCTTTTTAATTTCGGTACGGGAGATTTCAGTATTTCTCTTTGGTATAATTATACCGATTTGAGCAATCCGGGATCTTTTATTTCCAAAAGAGTCGAAGATGCGAGTGGCTTTGATATGGGTATTGTTCCCTGGTCAACAAGAAGGGTTAACTATTGGGAAGCCGAAAATCCCAATAAGACAATTCATCCTCCATATCCCACGGATTATTCGCAGGGAAATTGGCACAATGCGGTAATTGTTAAAAATGGTATTAATTATAGTTTTTATATTGATGACACCTTGCGAGGTTCGGTGGCATCAACGGTGGGGCTTATTAATATTAACAATAATTTTAATGTAGTACTTGGCATGTGCAGAGTTGACAATCCTTCTTATGGTTCCAGTTACTCAGGTTATTATCATGGCAAACTGGATGAAGTGAGAATTTATAACCGTGCTCTTAGCGTTTCGGAAGTTGGCGAGCTTTATTTTCCAAGAGTGAATAAATATATCTATATCGCCTCACTTACCGATATTAATAGCAATGGTTATCCGGAAATTGTCGGCTTGGCCCTGGAAAAAAATACCGGCAATCCGATCACCGTCATTGTTGATGGCGGTTCGGGTGTGCAGCTGAAGACCATTTCGTTCTTTAATATTCAGTGGACGCCGAAAAAAGTTAGTGTCTTCGACATAAATAACGACGGCCTGCAGGAAATATCGGTATTAGCTTCCAAAGCTGACAGTACGAAAATAGAGAGCCGGAAAGTAAGTGACGGCTCTTTGATACGAACAATTGTTCTTCCTTAAGAAATAAAAATCATCACAATTAACAGCGAGGCTAAGGAGCCTCGTTTTTTTTACTGTCATAATTATTATTTAAAAAAATCAGGATTTGGTCCTGATTTAAGCTGTTATTTTTTTAACGTTGCTTATCAAATGGTATTTTTTTTCAAAGCGATAGTTAATTTTTCCGTCAGTTCGTCGTAAACTTTCGGGCCGTAGTGGTAGGGGAATTCGTCGGCTGGATTTTTTTCCGCCGCACTTGATAAAATTATATTTTCGACAAAAGGTTTTTGGGAGGCCAGCTTAAGCAAGACCTCTTTTATTTTTCGCGACCGTTCCAGATATTTTTCCCGTTTTTCCAAATTATCAGGATAATGGATGAAGAAAATCTTTATTCCCGGATATTTTTCCGCCGCCCAGTCAAAAAAATCCGCGTAGCTTTTTTCCAGGTCATCAAGCGGCAGCATGTCTTGCGCGGAAAAAGTCCGCTCGAAATTTTCGTCGTGGGACAGATCGTTCCAAAAACAGGTGAACGACCAGTCTTCTTTTTTGTGAGTGAATTTTTTATCGGTGAGTTCGGCGAACGAATCCATTACCAAATATTTGACCGGCCGCTTGTTGGCAAGCCAGGGCAATTTTTCCTGCTGTTTTATGATCTCATCAAGATCGGCGCGTTTCAGCCGGAAATATTTTTTTATAATATCGGCCTTGGGCTGCGGCGCGCCGCTAACGCGATCAAGAAAAAGATCGACGCGGGTTTTTTGCTGATTGATCACTAAAAAATCATGATTGTTTTTCAGCCAGTTCCGCAAAAGTTCATTGCCTAAGCAGGCATTTCGTCCGATGATGATTTTCTTTTTCACAAATGGGTTATGATAAATCAGGCTGTGTCGGAAGTTTGCCAGCTTAATGACGAGCCAAAGAGGAAGATGCTTTTTAATTTGATTGCTCATATATTATTCTCTTGCCGCGGTTTCCACCGCCGGTTCCGCGCCGGCCGCGTAGACGAAATATTTATAGAGAAAAAAATTCCAAGAAACAGCCAAAATTATCGACCCTAAACGCACGAGACGGTAATCGAAATTTAAGCGATGATTAAAAAAATACATGGTGATCACGGCGAAGCAATAATTATAGATGACAACTAGGCTGAAACGAAACAGCTGACGGTTGGTAAGTGATCGCTCTTTGAATGACCAATATTTATTCAGTAAAAAGACGAAAGCGAGGATGAATATTTGGTTGGCGATGACGGCAATGAACGGCGCAAGGCGCAGAAATTCTTTTAGGAAAATCAAACTACTCATGTCCAACGTTACCGCCAAGATTCCGACGATGAAATATTTGGCGAATTGTCGGCGCAAAGACCAGAAGAATTTTAGAGTTTTTTTGATCATTATGAAGAGGATTTATTATCTAAATACCACTGATAGTAATCTTTTAAGCCTTCGGCCAAGCCGATTTTGTGTTTCCAGCCAAGAGAATGCAGACGGGAAACATCCAAGAGTTTGCGCGGCGTACCGTCCGGTTTGCTTTTGTCCCAAATGACGCCGCCATTGAAGCCGACGATTCTCTTTATAAGCTCTGCGATTTCTTTGATGGAAATATCTTCGCCCGTGCCGATGTTGACAATTTCGCTTGTGTCGTAATTGTTCATTAAGAAAATGCAGGCATCGGCTAGGTCGTCGACATGGAGGAATTCTCTTTTTGCTGCGCCCGTTCCCCAGACGACCGCCTCTTTATCGTTGCGATTTTTGGCTTCGTGAAATTTGCGCAACAGCGCGGGCAGGACGTGGGAATTAGTAAGATCAAAATTATCGTTCGGGCCGTAAAGATTTGTCGGCATTACGGAAATGAAATTCGTGCCGTATTGGCGGTTATAGGATTGGCATGTAGTAATGCCGGCGATCTTAGCGACAGCGTATGGTTTATTGGTTTCCTCTAAGGGGCCGGTCAGTAAATATTCTTCTTTGATCGGCTGAGGAGCTTCGCGCGGATAAATGCAAGAACTGCCCAAAAATAATAATTTTTTCACGCCGGAAAGGAAGGCCTGATGAATGACATTATTTTGGACGGTTAAATTCTGATAGATGAAATCAGCCGGATAAGTTTGGTTGCCGATGATCCCGCCGACTTTGGCCGCAGCCAAAAAAACATAATCCGGTTTTTCCGCCAGAAAAAATTCCGCCACTGCGCGCTGGTCAAGTAAATCTAATTCAGTCCTGGTTTTTAGAATTAAATTTGTAAAATCTTGTGCTCGCAATTTTCGGACAAGCGCGGAGCCAACAAGGCCATTGTGCCCGGCGATGTAAATTTTGGAATCTTTATTCATGAGAAGAATATTTTTATGCGTTTGTTTTTTCTTTTTCCCAGTCAGCCAAGCACATCTCGCGGACTAGTTCGGCAAAAGATGTTTTTGGTTCCCAGCCTAATTCGGTTTTGGCTCGCGTCGGATCGCCCAGAAGAATGTCGACTTCGGCCGGCCGGAAATATTTTGGATCAATTTCGATGATAATTTTTCCGGTTTTCCGGTCAATGCCTTTTTCCAAAAGTCCTTCGCCTTGCCAAACTAAATCAAAACCGAAATTTTTGGCGGCCAGCTCGGCGAATTCGCGGACGGAATGCGTTTCGCCTACGGCTAAAAGATAATCATCCGGCTTGGCAGCTTGTAGCATTAGCCACATGCCATAAACATAATCCTTGGCATGCCCCCAGTCGCGCTTAGCGTCCAAATTGCCTAAAAATATTTTTTCCTCTTTGCCTAATTTTATTCGCGCCAGTCCGCGGGTGATCTTGCGAGTGACAAAAGTTTCGCCGCGGCGGGGTGATTCATGATTAAATAAAATGCCGTTAACCGCAAACATGTTATAAGCCTCGCGGTAATTTTTGGTTATCCAGTAAGCGAAAACTTTGGCAACGCCATAAGGCGAGCGGGGATAGAAGGGGGTGGTTTCTTTAAGCGGCAGTTCTACGGCTTTCCCAAACATTTCGCTGGATGAGGCTTGGTAGAATTTTGTTCTTATTTTGGTTTCGCGGATCGCGTCAAGCAAGCGCAAAACGCCCAGACCGGTGACATCGGCCGTGTATTCCGGCATATCAAAAGAAACGCGGACATGACTTTGAGCGCCAAGATTGTAGATTTCGTCCGGCTGTATTTTTTCCAGAAGGCGGTTTAAGTTACTCGAGTCGGAAAGATCGCCGTAATGCAAAAACATTTTGGCGCTATTAATATGCTGGTCGGCATAAAGATGATCGATCCGACCGGTGTTAAAGGAGCTGGAGCGACGGATCAGGCCGTGGATTTCATAACCTTTGGCCAATAATAATTCAGCCAGATATGATCCGTCTTGGCCGGTGATGCCGGTAATTAGCGCCTTTTTCATAAAATTTTGTAAATTAATTCGAATCTACGAATGGCATCCGAATCTACCTGCCTACCGGCAGGCAGGCAAATGATATCCGAATTATCCAAATGCTACGGGATAATTATCTATTTGGATGTTATCCGTAGATTAGTCGAAAATTCGTAGATTCGAATTATATTTTTATCGTCCTGCTCGCGAAAGCATTGTGGAAACAGTCTTTAAGATTATCGATAAGTCCAGGTAAAGCGAACGGTTTTTTATATAGTATAAATCATATTGTAATTTTTTCATCGTATCCTCAAAAGAAGGGGAATGATATTCGCCGGAAATTTGATCGCAGCCGGTGACGCCCGGCTTGACCAGCATCCGTTCGCGGTAAAAAGGAATTTGTTTTTCTAATTCCGCGATTAATTCCGGACGCTCGGGGCGAGGGCCGACAAAGCTCATCTCGCCTTTGATAATGTTAAGCACTTGGGGAATTTCGTCCAGGCGGGTTTTGCGTAAAATCGAACCGAAGCGCGTAACGCGCCGATCACCGTCCTGTGTTGGCGATTGATCGTTATTTTCCGTTTTCATGGTACGGAATTTGATCATGCGGAAATTTTTTCCTCTTTCGCCTGAGCGGGTCTGCGTAAAAAATATCGGCCCGCGACTTTCTAATTTTATAATCAAGCCGATAATTATCCAGAAAGGCAAGGAGATGATAAAAATAAATAAAGCCAAGGCCAAGTCGGCTGCCCGTTTGAACAGATCAAAATTACTTTTATTGCCCTCGTTCAAATTTTCCAGAAACCACATTTTGTTGATGACTTCCAGGGGAATTTTTCCAGCAATGCTTTCATAAAAATCAGCTAGATTGATGAAAGTTATTTTCAAAGGCAGGCATTCAAAAAGCAAAGTCCGCAATTCCTGCGAGTCAGGCGCGGCGGCAAGGATGATGTTGTTGATTTTTCTTTTGGCGATCAGCTCCGGCAAATCGTTCAGGCGGCTAAAGACAGGAATGCCGTTGATTTCCTTGGTCTCGGTTTTTTCGTCTAAGATAAAAGAAAGATTAAAACCAAGCTGAGGCCGTTGTTTCAGTTCGGAAATTATTTCTTCGGTTAGATGATTTTGGCCGATGATGGCAATGTTATTTTTCGGCAGATAAGATTTTAGCATCAGATTAAAAAGTCCGCGCCAGGCAATGAACAGGACAGCGAAGATAATGACGAAGAAAATGAAATTCGTTCGAGGCGTGATGCCGGTTGACGGCGTGAGATAAAAAAAGATGAGAGAAAAAAGCGAAGAAAGTAAAAAGCTCCGCAAGAGCGATAAATAAAATTTGGCGTTACTTGCCGCTTGCCGAAGGTTATAAAGATCGGAAATATAAAAAAATAAAAGCCAGATGGCGAAGATCGCGGTAAAAGGCGCAAGGTGTCGCCCCCAAAGTTCAGAGGAAAATCCGCCGTCGTAGCGAATAAGCAGAGCAATATAAAGAGAGAGATACATTATTATGATATCTCCCAAGAGCAAAGCCGCGCTTTTTAACTTATTTTCCATATAAATTATTCTTTATTTCTTACGTTTATAAATTTACCAGCATTTACCGTAAAAATCAAGGGAAACTTGATTTGCCGGTTGGCAGGATATTTTTGCTTGCGAAAAAAATACAGTCATCGCTTTGATGGCCGTATTTTTATTTTTTGTCTTTGAATTTTGGCATGAATTTTTCAAAGATAGAATATTTCTGCGAGTTTTGTTTGATCTTTTCTTTGGCCCGTTTGGATTTAACAAAATTGATCCAGTTATAGCTTGGGCCTTTTTTATTTTTTTCCGTGATTATTTCCACCATGTCGCCGTTTTTCAATTCTTGATTCAATGTTGTTATCTGTTCATTAACGCGGGCTCCGACGGCTTTGTTGCCGATATCAGTGTGAACGGCATAAGCGAAATCGATCGGCGTTGAACCTTCGGGCAATTCGAAAGCGTCGCCTTTTGGGCTTAAAACGAAAATGCGGTGCTGAAAAACATCCAGCTTGATATTTTTGATAAAGTCGGCGGTATCCTTGATCTGGCGCTGGATTTCTAAAATTTCTTCCACCCATTTCGGCTGTTTGCGGCTTTCGTTTTCGTATTTTCTTTTGTAATGCCAGTGGGCGGCGATACCGTAAAGCGCTTCGTCGTTCATCTCTTCAGTGCGGATCTGAAATTCGACCGATTTTCCTTCCGGCCCGAAAACCGTAGTGTGGAGCGAGCGGTAGCCGTTGGGTTTTGGCAGGGCGACGTAATCCTTGAAGCGTCCGGCCTTTGGTTTCCAGATCGAGTGGATTATACCTAAGGCTTTATAGCAGTCGGAAACATGATTAACCAAAACGCGCAAAGCAAAGACGTCGTAAATTTCGTCAAAGGCGTAATTTTTTTCCTGCATTTTTTTGTAAATGCTGTAAAGATGCTTGAAACGTCCGGCGATCTCGTGCTCAACTCCGCCGACTTTTAATTCCTGGCCGAGGACATTTTTTACTTTTTGGATATATTGGTTGTTTTCCGCCTTTTTTTCCACTTCATATTTATATTGTAATTTTTTGAATTCTTCCGGGAAAAGAATTTTAAAGCAAATGTCTTCCATCTGCCATTTTAATTCCCAGATGCCCAATAGTTCGGCGATCGGCACGTAAATTTCCAGAGTTTCCCGCGCGATCCGTTCTTGTTTTTCGCGGGGAAGGGCGGAGAGAGTGCGGAGATTATGGAGACGGTCGGAAAATTTTATCATGATGATGCGGATGTCGGCGGCCATGGCCAAAAACATTTTGCGCAAATTTTCGCGGTAGCGCTTGATGCCGCGGTATTTTATTTTTCCGAGCTTGGTGATGCCGCGCACCAGCATTGCCACTTCATGGCCGAAATTTTTTTCCACATCGGCAAAAGTGTATTTTGTATCCTCGGGAACATCGTGTAGAATTCCGGCGATGATGGTGTTCAAATCGGCTTTCATTTGCGCTAAAACAAAAGCGGTGTGGAGAGAGTGCTGGATATATGGTTCGCCGGATTTTCTTGTTTGGCCGTCATGCGCTTTGGCCGCGAATTCGTAAGCCAAAATCACCAAATCCGTATCGGCTCTGGGATTGTTCTTTTTTACTTTGTCGACGATTTGTTCGATGGTCATGAACCGGAGATTAGAAATTTGAAATTTGGCTTAAAACCGGCTTATCACATAGATTAAACCGAATTTAAAATTTAAAATTTCAAATCTCTTTTTTTTGTGGTATAATATCATTTAATAACAAAGGTGTGGAATAGTCAACTGTTAAAGTATTTTTTTATAGGCTAATTTCCAATTTCTTTCATGTCTAAAAAAATAATAAAAATTTTAGCCCCAGTTTTTGTTTTAGGTGCGATTTTTTCTGTAGCTAATTTCGCGTTTGCGGCGACGCCGGATTTGGGTTTGGGTATTGGCAACACTCTTGGTTTGTCTTCAGCCGACCCAAAGATTATCATCGTTCGAATCATCCAAATATTTTTAGGATTTCTGGGGCTCATTGCCGTAAGCTTTATTATTTACGCCGGGTTTTTGTGGATGACTGCGGCGGGTAATGAAGATAAAGTTGATCAAGCCAAAAAAACTTTGGTGAGCGCTATCATCGGGCTGTTGATAATTTTGTCGGCGTTCGCCATTGCCACTTTTATTCTAAATAATTTTTTAGCCGCGACCGGCAACGGAACAAATAATGGAGGAGGGGGAAATAACGGCGGCGGCATCGGCGGAGTCGGTGTAATCGGCGAGTGCAGCGTGGAGAATGTTTATCCTGAACCAAATCAACAAGATGTGAAGCGCAATACTTCGATTATGGTTACTTTTAAAGAAGCGGTCGATCCGTTGTCACTTTGCCAATCTTTGTCCGGCGGCCGCTGTAATGGATCCTTGATCAGGACAAGCAATGTGCTGATTTATAAAACTAATGACGGTGTTGCCAATGCTTTGAGCGATGTTAAAGTTTTCGGTACGGCTGATCAAAAGACTTTTGTTTTCGTGCCAAGCCAATATCTTGGTTCACCTTCAGAAAATATTTGGTATTCCGTTAATTTCACTAACAGCGTGCGAAAGCCTTATGGACATTCGATTTTTGAGAGTTGCGCCGGCAATGGTTTGCAATGGCAATTCCAGGTTTCTAATAAAATTGATTCAACGCCGCCGCAAGTTAAAGACAAGGGCGTTTTTCCTCCGCCGGATAGCGGGCACGATTCAATAACAACGACGGTTCCGACGCAGGCGACCGGCTCAATAATTGTTAATAACCAGCCCTCAGTTTACGCCGCTGCCGCTTCCACGGGAATTACGCCGACGGGTACAACACCGGCCGCGACAGTTGTTGTCGATCCTCTTTCCATAGAAAGTGGAACTTTGACTTTGGCGATTAATCCTGACGGTTTAACCGCAACATTAACTAACGGCAGTCGCAAACTTGGCGCCGCCAGATTTAACGGCCGGACAATTAATTTTTCCGGTATCTTTTCTTTGACCGCGGCAAGTGACGTGGCGGCGGGAAATTCTTGGACGATCAACGTGACG
>JGI20214J51088_10000351_pt1 | contig 32635 bp, 21 predicted proteins | sample WetSurMetagenome_FD_51088 | JGI IMG/M metagenome (IMG submission 51088) | reverse complement strand
TGATCCTGTGTAATATGAGATCATCGCCAGCTGAACTGTAGCAGTTGACTGGAATGCATCTTCTGGAGTACAGCTTACTTTCTTCTTATCTTTATTTCTTACCGCATCCAGAAAGTTGCCGACATGTTTCTCCTGCATCAATTCTGTAGGCAGGGAGATATCTTCCCTTTTCCCATCTTTTCCTGAATTAAAAATTACTATTCTTGAATCATCTGCAAACATGGTAGCTTTTTCTCCATAGAAGAAAATACCGTTATTAAACTCTCTGTTAACATCGCCAGTTCCCCATAAACGATGTTGCCAGTTTACCGGTGCTTTCCTGAAAGCCATGTTGGAAGCAAGTGTATCAGGAGTGGTTATTTTGCTTTTCAATTCATAGAGACCACCAGTAGAATAGAATTCAACCGGCATGCCCTCACCCATAATCTTCCGGATGATATCTATATGATGAATACCCCAGTCAGTCAGATGACCGTTTCCATATTCTTTTTCAAGTCGCCATGCAACATGGCCAATGCTGGGTCGATATTCAAGTTTGGGAGCCGGTCCGCACCATTCGTCCCAGTCAAGCGACTCAGGAGGCTGCTGAACTGTATTATCCAGCAAATCAGGAATGTAATTTATCTGAGCACAAATCTGGTGAACATTTCCAATTTTGCCAGCCTCAATGAATTCTTTTGCCTTTTTAAAAGCCTCACTCTGGCGGCGTTGAAACCCTATCTGAACTATATTACCTGCTTTATTCGCTGCATTTATCATCGCCAGACCCTCCTGAACATCGTATGAAAGAGGTTTTTCACAATAAATATCCAACCCTTTTGAGCAGGCTGCAATAAACTGCAATGCGTGCCAGTGAGGTGGTGTACCTATAAAAACTGTTTCTAACCCCTTCATATCAAGAAGATCCTGGTAGTATTTAAATGNTTTGGGTCTGCTGCCCTGAAGCTTTTNCAGTTCATCAGCACTNTTGATCAGATGATCAGAATCCACATCGCAAATTGCTATTACCTCTACTCCTCCGACTTTTAATGCTGCCTTAGTAATTACCATACCGTACCAGCCTGCTCCTATCAGACCTATTTTAAGCTTCCGGTCAACGGACAGAGAAGGTAAATATAGAGAGGATGCCAGCCCAACATAACCCATTGATGTTACTTCAAGAAATTTTCTTCTTTTCATACTTAATTTATTTTTAGTTTAAGGTTGGATGAAACCACACATGATTGATACTAAGTTATTTTCATGTGTATCTGCAATTTGGATCAATCATTTGGACTATACAATTTGGTACTTTTATTATCAAAAATAAAAATAAATTTTCAATGAACAGGAAATTGAAAGATTTACTTTAAACAATATGATTTAAACTGAGAAAACTAAGTATTAATAATCACAAGAATTTCTGCTTCGGATAATAATTTATTGTATGTTTGGGAAACATGAGTAATGGTAATTTATTTACCAATGCATAACTTGAATTTACTGATTAATAAATAACATTTCAATGAAAAATTTAAACAAAATTGATTGGAATAAGCTAGTTATTACTATCCTAAGGACAGCTATCGGTTGGCATTTTCTATACGAAGGAATCTCAAAGCTTGTTATCCCCAACTGGAGTTCATATTCATATTTAGCGAATTCTACCGGACCTTTATCCGGTTTTTATCAATGGATGGCATCCTCACAGGGGATGATGAAGGTAGTTGACATACTTAATATTTATGGTTTGATATTCATTGGGATTGCGTTATTCATTGGTGTTTTTTCACGCCTTGCTTCAGTGGCCGGAACTATATTGCTGGTGCTTTATTATTTTGCTTACCCTCCCTTTGGTGCCTCACTGTTTGGTGTAGGTGAAGGTCATTTATTTGTTGTGGATAAGATTTTTATAGAAGCTACTGTCCTTATATTTTTGATTTTCTATAAGGAAAAGGGATTCGGAATTGATCTTCTTATTGAGAGGATCAAGGAAACAAAAAGAAACAGCCAATCTCAAAAAACAGGAGATCTGCCCTATTCTGACTCACGACGTGAAGTTCTTAAAAATCTTGCAACATTGCCATTTCTTGGCTTCATGGGATATTTAGCAGCTCAAAGCAATAAGAAATATAGCATTGATGTGATGTCTGGTGCTACAATTCAGTTAAAACAGGCAGCAATAAGTGAGTTGAAGGGTACTCTGCCTAAAGGAAAGATTGGTAGCCACGAGATAAGCCGGATGGTATTGGGTGGTAACCTCATCGGAGGCTGGGCTCATTCACGCGATTTGATATATGTACCTGAATTATTCAAAGCATATAATACTGAAAAGAAAATATATGAAACATTGATTCTTGCAGAAAAAGCCGGCATCAATACAATAAATATAGGTTTTCCAACAAATGCCCTCCTGGCCAAATACAAAAAGATGACAGGCAGTAAAATTAAGGTTATCTCGCAGATTGGTCCTAATATGGAAAAGAATGATTATTATGAATTCATCAATAAAGCAATCGATTTTGGTGTGGACATAATTCAGGTACAGGGAAACTGGTGCGATTGGCTAATAAGAGACAATAAAATCGATGTTATCCAGAAAATGATGGATAAAATCAGGAGTCAGAATTATACGGCCGGATTAGCTGCTCATTCAATAGAATCATTAATCGCCTGCGAAAATGCCGGTATTATTCCCGATTACTATATGAAAACCATGCACCACGATCAGTACTGGTCTGCTCATCCCCGTGAATACAGATTTCCATTTGAAGTAGACGGGAAAGAGTACCTCGACCATAACAGGTTTCATAATAATATGTTCTGCCTGTTTCCTGAAAGAACAGTCGAATTTGTCAATAAAGCCAAAGTTCCTGTGATGGGTTACAAAGTACTTGCTGCGGGTGCTATTGAACCCAAGGATGGATTTAAATGGGCTTTCGAGAATGGAGCAGACTTTATCTGCGTCGGGATGTTTGACTTCCAGATTGTCAGGGATATTAATATCTGCATGGATGTACTTAATAATCTCACCACCAGAAAAAGAGAGTGGTATGGCTAAGAGCTATCCTTTGGACACACAGTCTGTTGCCTGATCTCTTATTGCGGAAAAGTAATAGTTAAAATACTTCAGAAATTTCCGATTCAGATAAAAAAGCGGATAACAACTATTCATCCAATAGTTTAAAATTCCATTTACCATTCTGAGATTTTGTGTGTTCTTTTTTGACTATTTCCTGAACCTGTTGGATTATTTCAGTATGACGGGCAGCAATATTGATCGTTTCTCCGGGATCATTTTTCAGGTCGAATAATTCAAATTCCGAATTGTCTTTGTGCATGTTCTTTCTCATCGCCTTGAAATCGCCTATGATAACTGCCTGTTGACCATCTGATTCCGGGAATTCCCAGTAAAGGAACTTATGTTTGTTTTGTTCCTTGCCTGATAATTCAGGCAGAAAACTAATTCCATCAATATCATCAGGTGGTTTTATTCCTGCAACCTCACAAAATGTAGGAAAGATATCCCAGAAAGCCGAAATATGGTTCGAAACAACACCGGCTTTGATCACTTTAGGCCAGGTTGCAATCATGGGTACCCTGATTCCTCCTTCATTTACATTTCCTTTCCCAAATCCCTGTTCACTCCGGAACGGTCCTCCACTGTCAAACCAGGGAGAGTCAGTGCCACCATTATAGGTTGGTCCATTATCACTGGTAAAAATTATGAGGGTGTTTTCATAAATTCCAAGGTCCTTTAGCTGTTGGATGAGATTACCCACCTGATCATCAAGATAAGAGATCATACCTGCATAAGCGGCATGTGGATAGCGGTTAGGAAAATACCCTGATTCCCCGAGATATGGTTTTTCATCACCGAATTTTTTTACATAATAATCAACCCACCTTTGTGGCACCTGAAGAGCTGCATGCGGAATTGGTGTTGCCCAGTACAGGAAGAAAGGATGATCTTTATTATCGTTTACAAAGTCAGTTAATTCAGTGAACATTTTATCCGGCGCATATTCATTCAGTGTATAGGCTGAATAACTATCAGGATTTAACGGATCTTTCCCCTTCGAAAGAGGTGTGTTCGGTGCTATTGTATCATTATCAAGGTAAACCCGGTGGTCGTTCTTGTAGAGAAATAAAGGGTAATATGTATGCGCCATCCTCTGGCAGTTTATTCCATAGAAATAATCGAATCCCATTTTATTCGGAATACTTTCGGTATTTGGAGCACCCAGCCCCCATTTGCCTACCATTCCTGTTTTATAACCACTCTTTTTGAGCAGGCTTGCAATTGTAATTGTGCCTGTTTTTAAAGGTCGTTGTCCCTCAAGTGTGGAATCGGCAATCATAGCTCTGTAGTTCCAAACGTCTCCTCTTTCGTTCCATTCATCATTACCTCTTACCTGGGAATGTCCGGTATGTTTTCCGGTCAGCAGCACACATCGGGAGGGAGCACTCACAGGAGCTCCGCAATAATGTTGTGTAAACAGCATTCCGGTAGCAGCCAGCCTGTCGATATTAGGTGTTTCAATTTTTGTCTGGCCATATACACCCAGGTCTCCGTATCCAAGATCATCAGCGAGGATATAAATAATATTGGGTTTGTCGTTGTTGCTTTTTACTGCAGAATTATCTCCTGATTTGCATTGAACAAGCAATGCACTTACACTCAGGATATTTATTATTGAAAGTTTAGGACCTGTCATATGGAGTTTTCTTATACTCAAAAATACTAATCTTATCAGAAATTCTCAATATGATTATTAAAAATGGTTTCTAACATTAACTTGCTCTTCTTAACGATAATTGTATTTTTGTATCCCACAACATCATCCCTATCAAAAATGGATATCCTCTTTACAGATGCCCTTAAGCTTAAAAGGCCAAACGCTTTTCATGTTATGCTGAAGCCTGCAGGATCATCCTGTAACCTTAATTGTACCTACTGCTATTATCTTGAAAAGAAAAAACTTTATTCTGGCACAAATAATTACAAAATGTCGGATGAGTTATTAGAACATTTCACAAGGGATTTTATTGTGGCAAACCAGATACCTGTTGTAACATTTACATGGCAGGGTGGTGAACCAACTCTTATGGGTCTGGAATTTTTCAGGAAAGCGATTGATCTCCAAAAAAAATATGCCGGAGGAAAAACTATTGAAAATGCATTTCAGACCAATGGAACCAGATTAAATGAAGATTGGTGTAAGTTCTTTGCAGATAACAATATACTTGTAGGCATCTCCATTGATGGTGAAGAACATAATCATGATCATTACAGGAAGACAAACTCAGGTGGAACTACATTTAAAAGAGTAATGAAGGGAGTTGAATTACTTCATAAGCATAAAGTAGAATTCAACACACTGAGCTGTGTTAACAATTATAATGTTCATTTTGCATCCGAAACATACCGGTTTCTGAAACATATTGGCAGCGGATTCATTCAGTTTCTGCCTGTTGTAGAAAGAATCGCCAACAAGGCTCAGGAAGATAGATTGAATCTTGTGGCTCCAATTTTCGGAGATGATGCGTCAGTGACTGAATGGTCGGTTAAGGGAAAAGATTTTGGTCAGTTCCTTATAACCATTTTTAATGAATGGGTAAGAAAAGATGTAGCAAGATACTATATTCAGATATTTGATGCTACCCTTGCCAATTATGTCGGCGAAATGCCTGGTTTGTGTGTTTTCTCCGAAACATGTGGAGATGCTCTTGTAATGGAGCATAATGGAGACCTTTTTTCTTGCGATCATTTTGTTTATCCAGAATATTTTCTGGGAAATTTTCCTGAGAGATCAATGATTGAGATGGCAAAATCTCAGGTACAGTTTGACTTTGGAATTGACAAGCGCAATAAGCTGCCATTATTTTGCCTGCAGTGTGATGTAAGATATGCCTGTCATGGAGAATGTCCCAAGCATAGGTTTTTAAAAACACCGGATGGGAAGCCAGGCTTAAACTATTTGTGTGATGGCTATAAGATGTTCTTCCATCATGTTGAACCCTATATGGAATACATGGCGAAAGAACTCAGAAATAAGAGAGCACCGGCTAATGTTATGAACTGGATAAATAACAGGGAAAAACAGGTAATTAAACAGGTTATACCTGAGAGGAATGATCCCTGTCCGTGTGGAAGCGGTAAAAAGTTTAAGAATTGTTGTTCAGGTAAACCACTGTATATGGTTTAATGTCATAAGAGTTTGTAACGAAAAATTCAGGCATACTTTGAACTTATAGCTTAATAACTTACTTGCAATCTGTCTTATATGGCTATTTTCTAAATTTTATCTTCCACTCTACTTCTTCATTATTATCTGCATTGACAGACAATACTCCCAACCCTTTTTCTTTGTCGACGATTTCGATTTTTGTCCTGGCATTATCAGCTGTACATGAAACAGGTTTATAACCATTAAAAACGATTACCACTTTATAAGACTCACCGCCAACTACCTTTGATTTCCCGGTTAACATTTTATTGTTGTCATTCCATTCAGGCAAAACCGACATATCAACCAATCCTTGCATTATGTGACGATTAGTGGAGATGAACTGTGGATTTCTTTCTTCTGCATGTATGCTTATCATCCGGGTTTCACCGGAACGTAATTCCTGTTTTACTATCTCATTACCTTTAAACTTTCCCAGGAATTGATTGTTCCAGAAATCGTATAAATAATAATTCTTAACGGCTTCTAATTCCAGGCCACCTTCATTGAGTTTAGATCCCAGACTTACTTCGAAAGCATTTAGAATCAGCCTGGTGGAATCCTTATTGGGATTATATAATGTAAGTTGATGCCAGTCAGGATTGACCTCATAATCAAATATTCGGGGTACTTTATTTCCGTTAGTGAAGGCATCGATTGGCCGGGAACTTTTAGGTAAAGCATGGTAGGGAAATGTGCGGCTCATAATAAACAACTGATCAGGGGAAAGCTGATAAAATCCACGTGCCATAAGAAATCGGGCACTTACGACATAACACATCGTCATTAATGTCTTCAATCCGTCGTTGTTATAAGCCGGTGTTGCTTTAAAAGGATCCTTAGCATCTAAATCATAGTTTACCAATACCCGGTTTTTATACCAGCGTAATCCGCAACGTTGCACCATTTCAGATAGAAACTGATCATTATCTCCCCAAACCCTCTGCGAGGCTATCAGGCCTAATGTTACATCAGAGCCTCTCCCTATTAACCGTTCATCAATATATGAATCTTCCCCTAAACCTTCATACGCTAATTTAAACATGTTTCGATATGCCCATGCAGTGGTCGCATATTTATTATCGAAGCCTCCATTGAAAGCCCATGCAGTTGATTCCGGATAATCGAACATCAAACCTTTGATGCCTGCTTTTCTTAAACCGGTGTAAACATTTTTCATGTGATTTATAAAACCTTCATCTGTAAAATCATAACAACTTAAATTTTCCTCGGCCCACCACTGATTCAAATACCCATCACTTGATTCCCCACCCAAATCATAATTAAGGTGTTTTAGTTTATCAACCTGTCCTGTTTCTAACCGATACGGATCATTAAACAGCATGAATTGAGGAAATTGTTTTACAAAATCCTCTGAGCGACGGCCAGATTGAAAGTAGGTAAGAGGGATTCCACCTCTTTTAATAATTTCTTTACACCAGCTTTCGGTAGTCAAATATGGTTCTATGTAATTTGCTCCATTTGCAGAAGCAGGATCGCCCCACATAGCCCAATGCTTATCATCCCACCAGCCCTGCTGATTAATGCTGCCGTATGCATCAGGTACCAAACGGATAGAAATTCTCGTGTATTTTGTAAATCCGGATTTAATGGCATTGTCCATTTCATCTACAGCACCTTTAGAATCATTGAATTTTGGACGTTTCGGATCCTTGGCATAAACACTGGCATACCACAAACATTCTGTAGGAAAATCATAATAGTTTAACTTTACCTGTTGAGCGTCTCTGACTGCAAAAGCATACTTTTCCAACGCTTCAAACGGGTTAGTGTTATTGATGCACAGGTAAAACCGTTCATCGTTAATCCATGAGGTATTGGGGTCAATCAGCTTTCCGACAGGGTCTTCGCTGAACAGCTGCAAACCTATACTATCGTTGTATTTAAAGACTTTACAGAATTTCTCAAATTCAAAATATGTCAGACCACCTGAAACAATTATATGGGGATTTTTTAGTTCGCCAAAACGGATCAAAGCATTGTTGAAACAAACTACACGATCTGTATCGGTCACATAGGTTTTATTACCGCCAGAATTACCGTTTAGTACTTCAAAGTTATGTTTGATATTCATGCCTTTAAAGGCGCTCCAGGTTTTTAACGGGTAAAATGAATTAAGCCGGAAAGAAATTTTCGAATCATTAATAATTCCAATATTAAAAACCAGATAATCCTTGTCATCATATAATGTGGCTGTCCACATAACATCGGAATAATCTCTGTATTTTTTCCTTATTTGAATAGCCTTTCCTTTACCTGAATTATCCTGAACCACTTTTTGTGACCATTCATTTATGCCACAGGTATCGTAGGAATAGAGGCCTTCTGCCTGAAAATATGCATCAGGGATAGCGATAAGGTCAGATTGGATATTTTTAACGAAATATCTCCCTCTTGACAGATCGAATGTAAGTGAGACATATTTGTTTCCAATGGTAACCGATTGCGCTGTATTGGTTATTTTTGTTTGTGCTGACAGACTGACAGAAATCAAGCAGCACCAGATTGAAAAGATCCTTTTAACCATGAGAGTAAATATTATTAATCGAAATTAGCAACTTCTCGGGTTTTTTGTGATATTCCAAAGCTGTTAAAGTAAAACTAATTTAGTATTATGTCAATTCGCATTTTAAACCGTCCGAATAATTCCCTTATTATTAATCTGTTAGTAAGTGTTCCCTCTGAAATATACCCGCTTGCGCTTATTTTTAATTTTTGAGCAAGATATAATGCTCTTTCCAAATGAAATTTTTGAGAAACAACCACAATTTCTTTTCTGTTGAACCTCCGTAAAGAAAGAATGGAATTCAGGGTATGATTTCCCATTCTGTCATACATCAAATCAGTATCCGGAATGCCATTTTGCAGTAAATCATTTTTAATAAACTCAACTTCATTTTCAGAATATTTATTCAATGTATCTGCACTGATGAGGATCTTATTCACTTTATGAATTTTATAAAGATCACAGGTTGCTTTAATTCTGTTATGATAATAAATATTGGGTTTCCCTCCGGGCAAATATTTAGGTGTACCTAAAATCAGGCCTATATCGCTTTGTGGAATCTCTTCAATCTTACTAATAATCATATCTCTGGTGGAAATAGAAATGATTTCGCTGTTGATTATAAGAACAATTAAGATGAAAAGTAATACCGGTGGTATCCGATTAAAGAATCGTCTCATGGCTTCATTAAATAATACCCGCCACGTATGCTATTAACCTGGCAGCCGGTATCAGTATTATCTGAGCTATAATTGTTCCAATTACCCTGGCAAATACCATATAAACTATATATTTCCTGAACAGACTTTCTTTGGTTTTACCTAAAACTACGTCATCTGTCATAACTGAAAGGAAGGGATCAATGAAGACAAACATGAGAATAGTCGCAAAACCATTAATGATAGCAGATAAACTGCTCGCAGTAGTTCTGAATTCAGGATTAAAGTACCCTGCATAGAGAGATGATAATACTCCAACGGTAACAATTGCAACTGCGACTATATTCATAATGAAGACTTTCCATGGAAATTCATTCCCAAAATCCCACTTGGAAACATTTTTAGAACTGGGTATTACGATATTCTCTTTAATTGATGCAATCCCTGTTTTAGTAAATCCATGGAGAAGAACTTTCGGAACAGATTTGTAAATACTGAATTTATCAACAGCTATTGATAGAATCCTTTGAAAGGTAGGAATCATGAGTCCTCCTAAAATTGTTGAAATAGTACAGGATATAATTATAAGTCTGAAATCAAGAAGATTTGCACCCTGTCCGGAGTTTATATTTTTTTCAATTGTACTGGCTAATAAAGGAGCCTGGAACCCATTTGCCGTTCTTGATACCAAAACAAGGATATTAAAAAGTGCAAATGAAACAGCAATCCTACCTGTGCGGATTCCAACGATCCGCACAGAATATGAGAGTGTCGTTATCAGATTGATAAGAAAAGTTAAAGCAAGTACAAGAACAATTTGTCTGGTCATTTTATTGTATGCAAATTATCAGCATTATCAAGAATATTTAAATGCAGTTATTAATGTATCTTTCAAACAAATATAAATCAAACAATTTCATTTAAAATTTTATAGTAATATTTCCAAAAAACTCTCTCGCCGGTCCTGGCTGATATGAATTACCATCAGGATCAGGTTCAGTAAATGCCATATATTTTTTTCCAGTGAAATTACGGGCAAATAAACTGCACTCACCTCTCAGTACTCCAACTTTCCAAATATAAGAAATCCGTGCATGATATAAATTAAACCCTTTTTGCCAGTTTTGATAGATTGACGGGTCCAGTTCCCCGTTATAAGCTTTAGAATCAGTATATATAGCCCATTTTGACTGATACTCGGTCCCCAAGCTAATTTTAAACTTTTTATTAAGAGAGTATGTAATTTCCGAATAAATCTGGTGTTTGGGTGAATTTGGCAACCATTGACCTGCGGCAGGGGGTGTTGTCAGAACATATGTAGGATCAGTGTAAACCGGATCTATATTTGATGATGTATATTTATAATCGGCAAAAGTATAGGCAACTTGCAATACCATGTTTCTGAGCACATTGTATGATGCAAAAGTCTCAATTCCATAACGTTTGCTATTACCGGCATTACCATAGAATACTTCCTGATTTCCTCTGCCGCTTTGTTTGAAACGAAAGAAATCATTTTCAGTATTCATCATGAAACCGGTAATTTCATATGAAAAATTGTCATTTCTGAATCCACGAATTCCAATATCAACGCTTTCAGAGGTAGCAGGAACCAAATGAGTGTTGAATCCACTATATCCGATGGGGTTGCTTGCCAATTCCTCAGTTGACGGAGGCATAAAACCCTGACTCCAGTTACTGAATATCGTTGCTGCATGATTAAATGAGTAACTTACTCCAATGCGGGCAGATCCTTTTTTAAAATTTTTTGAAGTCCTGGCAGTATCCAGAGCCATCATTTTATTAGTTAACTCATTTTTCATTAAATCATAGCGAAAGCTTCCTGTCACATTTAGCTTTCCAATATCCAGTTTATATAATGCATATGCACCAAAGCTGCTCTGATAAATTATCTGGTTGGCAAGCAATAAGCCAGTTTCGATATTAGTTTCATCGAGGCTCTCCACTCTTTCCGGATTCCCAGCACTCTGCAATTTATAAATGCTGCTGTTCTGCCATTTCAGATCCGAGCCAATACTGATGTGGTTTTTTATCTTACTTTCTACTAGGTGCAAATTATATTGAACACTTACACCGGGATAGGAAATGTTTCTATACTCGGCATTTTTATTACTTGTCTCTTTGTAGTTCCATAAGCGGAAAAAAGAAGTTGCTTCGATATCCTGAATTTCGTTGATATTATATTTTCCATTGAACCCGAATGTTGTACGATTTGTTTTCTGGTACTCATTAAACGGACATGCATCAGGATTTGCTTGTCTCAGGTTATCAAACTGACCAAGATTTAAACCCTCTGGATTTTGCTGAAAATAATCTGTATGAGAGATGATTTGAGTAATTGATAGTTTTTTTGTGGGGTTATAATTTATCTTTTCGTAAAGCTTATTGCTCCAGAATGCCTGATGGTCGCGATACCCGTCACCTCCTGATCGAGAATAACTGACACGGTAGTCGATTTCTTCCTTCGTTCCGTCCAGTTGTATTAACGATTTAGCAAATCCATTTGAACCAATAGTCTGACTTAGCTCGCCTCCTATGGATTTCATTCCTCCGTCGCTCGTAGTTATATTTAAAATACCTGCGGCACCGCCTCCACCATACAAACTTGCAGCCGGGCCACGCAATACTTCAATCTTTTTAACAGTACTCCAATCCACATCATACAAATCAGGTGCAAATCCAGAGGGATCATTAGCAGGAATACCATCAATCAGCACTCCTATTCCACGCAAACCGCGTTCAGTAAGTATTCCCTGTCCGCGGATTGAAACATGAACGCGTTCTCCGTCGTGCTGATTATCAATTCGTACTCCTGGAACCAAGCGCAAAGCCTCTTCCGCTGCTGTAGCTTTTGGCATTGTTGATAAAATTTCTGGCGTAACTACCGAGATTGATCCGGGATTATTTTTTAATAATATAGGTAACCTGTTTGAGGTAACTATAACCTCATCTAACCTTATCGTTTTTATAGAATCCTGTATTTTTTCCTGTGCTGATAATAAAGTACAAAACCATACCTGAGCGACAAAAAATATTACTTTTTTCATTATCTTAAAATCTAATCTGTTTGAGTATTCTTTAAAAGTGGTTTGTTAAATTTATAATGCAATATTTATAATAATTGAATGCGCATTCCTAAAATTATAAATTACAAGGCACGAATTTACAATTAATAATGGAAATTATTTATTTGAATTTTCGATGCGTTCACACTACCCGAATGAGAAAGCTGACAATGATACCATAATTTATTTTCTCTTACCATTTCAGCGAAAAGCCAATTTGATTGCTGCTCTGAATAAAAGTAAGTTCTGTTTTATTTCCACATTTTGATGAGACTGAAGATGGAGAATAAGGATGAGTTTCATTAAAATGTCTTACCACCTGCTTCCCACACAGGTATCCGATTAATGCTCCTGCAAAAACATCCGAAGCCCAATGCTCATGCTCGGTTAATCTGGTAATACCGACCAATGTTGCCGCTGAATAACTCAAAACAGGCACCATTCTTGTTTCGCTGTATTGGGATGCAAATACTGTAGCAATTGAAAATGCAATGGCTGTGTGACCTGAAGGAAAAGCATCAAAAGCAAAAACAGATTTATTATAAGCCAGGTGATTGTCGAACCTGGCCAATGGACCATACCATTTACCACCCGTTGATTCACTGTAAATATATGCAGCTTTTGGCCTCTCTCTGCTTGTAATATTTTTTAATAACTGGACCCAAATTCCTGAGGTAATCATTGCCTGTGTTGCAAGCAAGCTTGTCTGAACTCCTTTCTGTTTTTTGAATACGGCACTTAGTGAACCAATTGTACCTACTAAATAAACTCCGTATAAGTTACCAAATTCGGTCACTACCGGAGACGATTTTCTGACCCAATTGTGTTTTTCATTTTGAGTTTTTGCCCAACCATCAATTCCACCATCCAGGCTGATTAATGCAACAGTGATTCCAACTGCTGCACCTGCAGCTAACCATTTCTTTGGTTTAAACTGAAAAGGAGCGCTGGCCTGTGCACCCAGGTTATACAACAATGAAGGAAAATACCCTTTTTGAGACCGAAAGGAAAAGATACTATCAGTTTTATAAAAATTCCGTGACGGATTTTGATACCTTATTTCATTTTGATTTGTTGTTGCAAAGGATGCTGTTGATTCGTTCAGGGTATCAATACCCTGTCGATTTTGAGTATAAGCAAAGCTGTTGTAAATTAGAAGAACTGAGCTAAGTATTATAGATTTCTGAAGAAACATGTATCCCTAATTAGTGCTGATATGATAGATTAATTCTTCAAACTACCTGGGTAAGAATGATTTTGCCAGTTGTTCACTGTCTTTGTATTTGGCCATCAGAAGTGTGAGTCGCTTATGCAAATCAATCTTTACTGAGGAATATGCGGGATCATCATACACATTTTTCATTTCCTGAGGATCAGCTTGAATATCATATAGTTCCCATTCGTCAATATCGTAGTAATAATGGATAAGTTTATATCTTTCAGTACTGATACCATAATGTCGTTTAACACTATGTACGGCAGGATATTCGTAATAATGGTAGTAATGTTCTTTTCTCCAGTCTGAAGGTGTGTTTCCCCTGAGCAGCGGAACCATGCTTTCTCCCTGCATGTCGGCTGGAACCTTAATTCCGGCAATATCAAGCATAGTTTCGGCAAAGTCAAGATTTGACACCAAATCCCTGTTTATGCTTCCTGGTTTTATAACCCCAGGCCATTTAATCAGCAACGGTGTCCGATATGACTCTTCAAACATAAATCTTTTGTCAAACCATCCATGCTCACCAAGATAGAATCCCTGATCAGATGCATAAATAACGATTGTATTCTCATCAAGCCCGTTTTCTTTTAGGAAATCGAGGACCTCTCCTACGCTTTTATCAACTGCTGCTATACATGCAAGATAATCCTGCAGATAGCGCTGGTATTTAAAACGGACCAGATCATCACCGGAAATATCAGATTCATAGAAGTGTTTTATAATAGGATCATATACTGTGTTCCAGGCCTTTAACTGTTCAGGATTCATCCGGTTGAGTCCTGTTGTCTGCATCTTTGAATGATCTTTATACATTTTAAGATCCTCTTCAATACGCATTGTTTTGGATATTGTCATATCCTGGCTTTTCTCGGCAGTACCACGGTTGGAGTAATCATCAAATAAGGTTCTAGGTTCTGGAAATGTAACATCTTTATAGAGAGTTAATTCATTTGGTCCGGGCTGCCATTCACGATGGGGTGCCTTGTGGTGCATCATCAGCATAAATGGTTTCCCATTCTTCTTTGCTTCAGAGAGCCATTTAATGCATTTTCCGGTTATTAACTCGGTGACATACCCTTCCTCGGTGTGATTACCGTCTTTATTTATGAATTCAGGATTATAATAATTACCCTGACCCGGTAGAATTTCCCAATGGTCGAATCCTGTTGGATTTGAACCAAGATGCCATTTCCCGATAATTGCAGTGTTATATCCTGCCTTCTGAAGTAGTTTAGGAAATGTTTGCTGGGAGCCGTTGAATTCTTTGGCTTCGTTTGATAGAAAACCGTTCAGGTGACTGTATTTTCCGGTAAGCACCACAGCTCTGCACGGTCCTGATATTGAATTTGTTACAAGACAACGGTCAAAGCGCATTCCCTCTCTTGCAATTCTGTCGATATTCGGTGTTGGTGCAAGATCCTTCAGCGACCCGCCATAAGCACTGATAGCCTGGTAGGCATGGTCGTCACTCATAATGTAAATTATGTTTGGTTTTTCAATCTTGGTTGATGGAGAATTTGAACATGATGCAACTGCAAGACCAAGCAAAGAAAGTAGTTTAATGTCTGTTTTCATCTTAAATTAAATTCATTTTATGATAAACCTGGCTTTTAATTCCTCACTGTCTTTGTAGCCATATCTCACTGCTTTTGTACGAATGCTATGAGTTCCCTTCTCTAAATGGAGAGGCCCACTGTAGAGTAACCAATGAGGATCAGTTTTTTCATCGGATGTATATACCAGAGAGGCTCCATGCGTAGAGCAATATAAACTCAAAGTCATTGGATATGAATATGTTCCACCATTCCTTATATTATTTGTTCCACGGTCCTCGGGTGAATTAATTATGAAATAAGGAGCATCGGTAACGGGTTGCTTTCCTCCCGGCCACATCTGCTCAATCATTTCAGGTTCATTCATGCGCCCCATGTCATTTGTTTCCAAAGTCCAATTATTAAGCAGTTTTCGCATATCAGAAAGTGTGAGTTTCATATCCGGTTCCCTGACAAGATTGTTAATCTGGTAGGGATCGGTCGCAATGTTATAAAGTTCTTCGGGGGGCCGAGAATATGACATCCAACTTTTCTGGGGTCCGTTAAGTTTGCCTTCTGCATCAAGACGCAGCATTTCTCTGAATATAGGCATTCTGTTAAGGTAGGGAATCCATATAGGGTAAGTCTCATTGGGATAATAGTTGCGAATGTAGAGGCAGTTCTTTGTTCGTGCTGACCTGATCATGTCATACGATTCATCAACTCTGTCGCGTGCGGCAAAAACAACATCTCTGGGTTCTCCCTTCTGATCGCCCAGAAACGGGATTCCCTGCATATGTGCAGGTACAGGTACACCTGCCAGGGATAGAACTGTAGGACCAAGATCGATTGAACTAATGAGCCTGTTATCGACTGTTGCTTTATTTGTTTTGCCAGGGAATTTAACTATCAGAGGAATATTCAGACCTGAATCATATAGCCAACGCTTTGCCCTTGGCAATCCATCGCCATGATCACCCCAAAAGAAGATTATTGTATTTTCAAGTTCCCCTTCTCTTTCAAGTTCGGATAAAAGGGAGCCAACAACTGAATCAAGCTTTTCAATATTATCATACATTCTTGCAATATTGCGTCTTATTATTTCATTATCAGGATAATATGGTGGTACTTTTACAATTGCCGGATCTGTCTTAACATTTGAGATATCCCAATTTTGACTTTCGTGTGTACCGATCCAGTTAAATACAGCAAAAAATGGCTGGTTCTTGTCCGGACGGTTTCTGTAATGAGCCTTTGTACCACACTCATCCCAAATGCTGGCAGGCACAGGATCTTTAGCGAACTGGTAGTCTGTCTTGCTGTTGTTTGTGCAAAAATAGCCTGCGACCCTCAGATATTCAGTAAATGCTTTAACGTAATGGGGAGGTACCGCAGTAAATTCTATAGGATTATCAACATTGCGGCGATATGAAGTAGTCCGCATATGCATGCAACCTATCGAAGTCTGATACATGCCTGTGATTATTCCTGCCCTCACTGGTGCACTTATGGCTGCTGTTGTGAATACATTGGTAAAACGAGTTCCCAGAGAAGCCAGACGATCTAAATTTGGGGTTTTTGCCACTTTATCACCGTAACAACCCAGGTGAGGGCTCATATCCTCAGTGGATATCCATAGAATATTGGGATGTTTCTGTGATTGACCGGCAGTTGCATTCAATGTAAGTAATGAAGCTGCGCAGAGGCCAATAAATTGTTTTGAAGCTATCATTTCGTGTTACCTATTTTTCTGCGATTTGCTCCCGGAGTTTTTGTAAGGTCATCACCAATATCTTTCCTTGCTTCCTCAGCAACTGCTTCCAATTCCTTAACTTTTTCGGGGTAGAATTCTGAGACATCATACCATTCACCGGGATCTCTCCTTAAATCATAAAGTTGATTTGATATAATCTTTTCAGTTCCAATTGGTCCGGGCCATCCATCTCTTCCAGGTTTAAGAAACCTGTAAACCTGATAGCCCTCATGTGGCAGGATAAGCTTCCAATAATCCTTCTGAACTGCTTCGAGACTATTCGCCAAATAATAGTAGAGAAATTCATGACGTGGATTTGCCTCCTTATCTCCAAGCATCAAAGGAAGTATATTTATACCATCAATCTTCTTTTCAGGTAGTTCTGCTCCTGTTATGGCAGCAAGAGTTGGTAATATGTCGATAGAACTGGATAATCTGTTACATATTTCCCCAGGTGGAATTATGCCTTTCCATCTCATAATGCAAGGGACCCTCTGACCACCCTCCCAAACAGAACCTTTACCCTCTCTCAATCCTCCGGTAGTTCCTGCATGGTTCCCAAAGTTCAGCCATGGTCCGTTATCACTTGTAAAAATGATAAGGGTATTATTATCAAGTCCGTTTCTCTCAAGAGCTTTCATAATTTCACCTATGGACCAGTCTACCTCCATCATTACATCGCCATACATACCCTGTTTACTTTTGCCCCTGAATTTATCAGACACTCCCAGCGGAACGTGTACCATGGAATGAGGAAGATACAGAAAGAACTTCTCTTTTTTATGCTGGTCAATATATCTGACAGCCCGTTCAGTATATTCAGTTGTCAGTTTATCCTGGTCTGCCAGTGTTCTGACCTCTGCAACTTTCTCATTTCCTTCAATTAATGGCAGAACGGGATACTTCATCAATCTGGAGGTGGTATCCTTAAGGTAAACAGGAACACCATCATAATCAACCGGCCACATATCATTAGAATATGGAAGGCCATAGTATTCATCAAAACCATGCTGTAACGGGAGAAATTCCCTTCGGTGACCAAGATGCCATTTCCCTATCACAGTTGTATGGTAACCTTTTGTTTTCAGTATTTCTGCAATGGTTGTCTCTTCTGAATTGAGTCCAACCTCTGCCCATGGCATCAAAGCGCCTGAAAAACCAATTCGGTTAGGATAACAGCCAGTAAGTAATCCTGCACGTGAGGCGCTGCTTACTGCCTGAGGTGAATAATACCATGTAAATTGCATACCCTGTGATGCTAATCGGTTGAGATTAGGAGTTTCATACTGATTTGCCCCGGTTCTTCCTATATCACCGTAACCCATATCATCCATCAGGATCAGCACAATATTAGGTGTACATTGCTTGAAAGCTACTGGTTTCTGACTTTTCGCAGAAACAAATGCCAGTGATGCAATACCCAGACTAAAAGCAGATTTAAAGTTGATCATATGAATTGATTGAATATTTGAATTCCTTTATTTCACCAGATTTCTTGACCTTCCTTCATTCTTTATCTTTTCAAGCAGATCTGTCAATTCTTTAACAATCCCTGGATATTGAGATGCTAAATTGTTATTTTCATGGAGATCATCTTTAAGGTTATAAAGTTGAGGAAGAGAATCATTACCTGTTTCAGTGTTTGTATGAATCATTAATTTTTCCCCCGGACCTGGTTCAATAAATTTCCAGTCTCCCTTTATTATTGATAATCTTCCATTTACTGCATGCCCTGTAACCCATTCACGCCCGGTTTTTGATTTTCCAAGCAATGTATTAAGTTGATCAAAACTATCAGGAGCTTCATTGTATGCAAGCTTCCTTCCGGTTAATGAAGCAAAGGATGATAGAAAGTCAACCTGTGAGACCAATGCATCAGAGATGCCAGGTTTAATTTTTCCTTCCCATCTGACAATAAAAGCAACACGGGTTCCTCCATCAAAAGCGCTGTATTTGCCTCCTCTGAGCGGTCCGGCAGGCGTGTGCCCGTTAAGCTTTTCAACTGCCTGGTCTTTATATCCGTCATCAACAACAGGACCATTATCACTGGTTATGATAATGATTGTGTTGTCTGACAGGTTTAGATTATCAATTGTTTTAATTATCTCTCCGGCTGACCAGTCAAATTCAAGGATGGCATCACCTCTCGGACCCATTCCGCTCTTTCCGGTAAATTGCTGATTTGGAACTCTAGGAACATGTATGTCATGGGTTGAAAAATAGAGAAAAAATGGTTTATCCCTGTTTTTTTCTATAAATTCAATTGCCTTACCTGTAATGACTTTAGCTATATCTTCATCAATCCACCATGAAGATTTACCTCCACTCATGTATCCAATACGACTTATTCCGTTTATAATCGTCATATCATGACCATGGCTTGGATGCATTTTCAATAGCTCAGGATGATCCTTTCCTGTTGGTTCAATTAGTATTGGTTCTTTGTAACTAACTTTAATGGGATCTTTTGGATCGAGGCCTACAACTCTCCTTTCCTCAACGAATACGCATGGCACACGATCGCCGGTCGCTGGTATAATAAAGTTATAATCGAAGCCTATATCCATAGGTCCGCTGGTAATAGTACCATTCCAGTCAGCTCCTCCGATTGGTCCAAGGCCAAGGTGCCATTTTCCGACTACTGCTGTTGTATAACCAGCATCTTTCATAACAGATGCCAGGGTTGTAGAGCCAGGCTGAATAATAGCTGAAGCATCTCCTGTTGCTATATTAGTGTCCTTCCGGCGCCATGGATATTCTCCGGTGAGAAGGGAATAGCGCGAAGGAGTACTCGTGGCAGAAGTGCAGTGTGCATTTGTAAAACGCAGGCCATGTTTTGCCAGTTTGTCGATATTAGGTGTGCTTATTTTTGTTGCGCCGTTGCAGCTGACATCACCATAACCAAGATCGTCGGCATAAATGATAATAATATTTGGTAAAGGTTCTTTCTTGTTTCCATTAACGCATGATAGCAGAGCGCAGGAAGCCCAGACTGCAACAGGAATTTTGTTTTTCACATTTTAATTTTAAGTCAGAATCATGTAGATATTCGTCAATTCTTGATAACCTAAAATTAAAACATTAAATTGAAAAACCAACAATAAATGCCACTCCTTAACTCCATATTAAGTCCCTCAAGGTGAGGATTAATATAGACTTGTTAACCTTTTACATATTATTTGTACGAATCATTATGAACGCTTTTTACAGCTCTGCCCGAGGGATCATTCATGTTCCTGAATGAGGCATCCCATGCAAGCGCCTCAGGTGTGCTGCATGCCACAGAAGGAACAGACGGAACACATAATGCTGCTGAGTCGGATGGGAAATGTTCTGTAAAAATTGTTCTGTACAGATATTCCTCTTTGGTTGGAGGAGGATTAATAGGAAAACGATATTTTGCATTCTTAAGTTGCTCATCTGACACCTCTTTTAATGCTATTGCCTTAAGAGTATCAATCCAGCTATAGCCTACCCCGTCAGAAAACTGCTCTTTCTGTCTCCATGCAACGCTTGCCGGAAGATAATCTTCGAACGCTTTTCTTAAAATCCATTTTTCCATCTTCTCTTTTGTAATCATTTTATCCTTGGGATTGAGACGCATAGCAACATCCATAAATTCTTTGTCCAGAAATGGAACACGCCCTTCAACACCCCATGCTGCGAGTGATTTATTTGCACGCAGGCAATCATAAAGGTGTAATTTACTGATTTTTCTGACAGTCTCTTCATGAAAAGCTTTAGGATCAGGTGCTTTATGGAAATATAAATATCCGCCGAATATTTCATCGGCCCCTTCTCCTGAAAGAACCATCTTTACTCCCATTGATTTTATAACTCTTGCAAGAAGATACATCGGAGTAGATGCTCTTATTGTTGTTACATCATAAGTTTCTATATGGTATATTACGTCCCTTATAGCATCCAGCCCTTCTTCTACAGTGAAATTTATTTCATGATGGATGGTCCCGATATGTGTAGCTACTTTCCGTGCAGCTGCAAGGTCAGGTGAACCTTCAAGCCCTACCGCAAAAGAGTGCAATTGAGGCCACCATGCTGCGGTTTTATCTTCAGATTCGATCCTTCGCGGAGCAAATTTCTTCGCAATTGCAGAAATAATTGAAGAATCCAGTCCTCCGGAAAGGAGAACTCCATATGGTACATCAGACATCAGCTGCCTGTGAACAGCAGCTTCCAGTGCCATTTTGAGATCCTGTATGCTCGTTTCATTTTTTTCCACAGCTTCATATTCCATCCAGTCTCGTTTATACCATTTTGTCATAACTCCATCTTTGCTAAAGAGATAGTGTCCCGGAAGAAACTCCTGAATCTTATTGCATACCCCTTCAAGAGCTTTTAGCTCGGAAGCCACATAAAAATTTCCAAAAGAGTCCCAGCCGATGTATAGCGGGATTATCCCAATGTGGTCTCTGGCTATGAAGTAGCAATCTTTCTCTTTATCGTAAAGGGCAAAAGCAAAGATTCCATTTAGCTCTTCAATAAAGGCAGGTCCCTTATCACGATAGAGAGGAAGAATTACTTCGCAATCGGAATGAGTCAGAAATTCATATGTATTCTCATAGCGCTTCCGAATTTCCTGGTGATTATAAATCTCTCCATTTACTGCAAGTATCAGATTACCATCTCTACTGTATAAAGGTTGTTTGCCAGACTGCGGGTCGACTATCGATAATCTCTCATGGGCAAGTATCGCTTTGTCACAATAAAAAATTCCAGACCAGTCAGGTCCCCGATGTCTTACCTTTTTTGACATTTTAAGGACATTAGCCCTTAATTCCATATAGTTGACCTTAAGATCAAAAACACCTACAATTCCGCACATATACTACCTTTTAATAAAATTCAAATTAAATCAACAAAAAATACAGGCAGCAAAACTAATTAAAAATTTGGAATATAAAATCAAATTGATATTTATTATACTATATTTAAACATATATTTAAGTAATTGTTCATTTTTAATATAATTTATATATTTAAAGGCTTATTTTATGATAAAACATTAATTTGACAATAATCATATTTTTGAAATTCATTATGTTACAGATAGAATCAGTAACATATTTTTCCCCTTCAGTTTTAAGGTTGTTAAAAATGGTTAATTTCTTAATGAAAAATCTATTAGTTTTCATATGTACTACTTTATTATTGACGGTTTTTCTATATTGCGATTTCATAAAATAATCTTAGCTGGTATGGTTTATAAATGTATAAAACTTATTGCTGCAATTATTCTGATTCCTTCGACAATTGTTCTATCCCAGGCTCAATATGGATGGCGTGGCACTGACCGTTCCGGAATTTATAATGAATCCGGATTGCTGAAAAAATGGCCTGTTTCAGGCCCGGCACTCCTGTGGGAAACTTCAGATATTGGGACAGGCTATTCGAGTGTTACTGTAATACCAGATGCTATCTTTATAACAGGGCGAAAAGGAGATAATGATGTTTTAACAGCTCTTACACAGGAAGGTAAGAAGATTTGGGAGGTAATATACGGAAAAGCCTCTGACAGTAATTATCCTGACACAAGAGGAACTGCCTCATTTTCAAATGATAAAATATTCCTGGTTAGCGGTATGGGGGATATGGTTTGCATAAGCAAAAATGGTAAATTGATCTGGTCGGTTAATTATTTCAAGAAATATTCAGGAGTTACGCCCGATTTTGGAATATCAGAATCGCCATTAGTCGTTGGAAATAAGGTTATTGGAACTCCAGGAGGTAAAAAGGCTGCTATGGTAGCTTTCAATATTGAAAATGGAAATATTGTATGGGAAACTGCTTCGATAAAAGATGTAACTCAATATGTCAATCCTCTGTTCGTAGATTATGGAGGGAAAAAAATGATAGTCACTCAATCTGCAGACTTCATTTTTGCTGTTGATTCAAATACGGGTAAATTGTTATGGAAATTCGATTATGCTGCAGCAAATACCGGACCTGAGAAGCGATTTGCGCATATAAATACCCCTGTTTTCCGCGATGGCTATTTATTTGTTGCGAGCGGATATGACAAGGTGGCGTTAAAACTTAAGATAAAATCAGATGGTTCTGATCCAACAGTTGTTTGGAGAAATAACGATCTGGATCCATGTCTGGGTGGAATGATTCTTCTCGGAGATTATCTTTATGGTTCAAATTGGGAAACAAGCTCATTTGGCAAATGGGTGTGTGTTGACTGGAACACCGGTAAAACAATGTGGATAACCGATTGGTATAACAAAGGTTCTATTATCTCAGCTGATAATATGCTATTTATTTATGAAGAGAAAACTGGTCATATGGGGTTAATGAAACCAGCCGCAACTAAAATGGATATTGTCAGTGAGTTTAAAATAACTAAAGGAAGCGGTCCATACTGGGCTCATCCTGTCATTGATAAAGGAAGATTGTTTGTAAGGCATGGAAACTATCTTGGGGTATACTCTCTTAAATAAGATTTCCCCCGGAAAAAGTACCAGCGAATTCTAAGTATATTTGAAAAGCAAATTGTTAGCCTCAAAATAATGAGACTAATGTTAAATAGAAGATCGAAAAATGCCAGTATGCAGCCTTATCCCGTTTGATTTCCAAATAGTATCTTTGAGATTCCAAATAATAAAGAAACATTTTGCAAATAACTGAAAGGATTGATGTTACAATTTGGAAAAAAGAATTCAATGGTTATTCTGTTCGTTATTGCAGTTTGTTCAGTTGCTCTGTTATGGTGGGTGTTGAAGGAACAACCATTTGATGTATATGAGAGGCTGCCAGGGATGGATAAAAGGCCGTTATTGGAAGCCAGGTCCGACTCCGTAGTTATAGGTGAGTATCTTGACACCCTTGGAGTGTTTGATGGTTTTGTAGCAGGTGACTGGCCAAGATTCAGGGGAGCCGATTTTGATAATATAAGCAAAGATACAATTCCACTTGCTGAAACATGGGATACTTCAGGACCATCGATTGTATGGAGAACCTCCCTTGGAGAAGGATATGCCGGTCCTGCAGTTCATAACGGAAGAGTTTTTCTGCTCGACTATAATGAAAAGAAAAAAGCTGATATGCTGAGATGTTTTTCTCTTAAGTCGGGTCTGGAATTATGGAGGCGATGGTATTATGTGGATCTTAAGCGGAATCATGGTTATTCAAGAACAATTCCTGCTGTAACTGACAAATATATCGTATCAATTGGTCCCAGATCACATGTGATGTGCCTCAATCCGACGAATGGTAAGCTGTTGTGGTCAATTGACCTTGAGAAAGAATATGGTATCCCCGGAAAAGAGAAAGGCAGAATTACACCTGATTTTTATACAGGTCAGTGCCCGTTAATAGATAATGATATTGCAGTTTTTGCTCCGGGGGGAAAAGCTATTATGATCGGAATAAATTGTGCAACCGGCAAACTAGTGTGGAAAACACCAAATCCTGATACTTTGAGAATGTCTCACTGCTCAGTAATGCCAATGGTTATTCATGGAAAGCGAATGTATGTATATAATGCCGTTGGAGGTGTATGCGGCGTATCTGCAGAGGGAAATGATATCGGGAAGCTCCTGTGGAAGACAACTGACTGGAGTCCTGCAACAGTTGCAGCCTCTCCTCTTCTTCTTAATAACAATGAAATTGCTGTCTTCGGAAGCTATGGTGCCGGCGGTGCAAGAATCAGAATAAATGAAGAAGGATCAGGATACTCAGCTGCCGTAGTGGAACAGCATAAAGCAACAAATGGAATTTCCAGCGATCAGCAAACACCTGTAATCACAGGAGATTATATATGGTGCCTGATGCCTGAGAATGCCGGTGCCCTTAAGAAACAGCTGGTTTGTTTCCATAAATCGGATCTGCTGAAACCTGTATGGTCAAGCGGTAAAGAAAACAGGTTTGGACGAGGTCTGGGTCCATATATTTTATCCGGAGACAAATTGTTTCTGCTTGATGATGATGGCAAACTGTATTTTTTCAGGATGCAAAATAAAAGTGTTACCCTGGTTGCCAGTCACCGGATAATTAAAGGTATAGAAGCATGGGGTCCAATGGCTATTGCAGGCAATTATTTGATAATGAGAGATTCAAGAAATTTATTATGTTTAAATATTGGAAAAAACAGGTGAAATGAATAAGAAATTTATTACTTTTTTTTCTGTATTGATAATAGTGGTTTTTATTGGTTATATGATTTTCGATTCTGTCCGGCCGGAGGGGATTATAAAGAATATAGATGTACCGGAAGACATTGATACGATAGCTGATTCATGGATGATTTCCCGTGAATTTAAGATAGAAAAAGGATCGTTAAAGGCAGTCACCGTGTCCTCTGAAGGTAATATTTACCTGGGTATTGATTCATCCGTTTCAGCCTATGATAAGAATCTTAAGTTACTTTGGAATCTGAAAACTCCATTTCCGGTTACATCTCTTTCTAATTATGATGACACTATCTATGCAACATCTTTGGACCAGGTTTTAATCATAAGTTCAGGCGGAAAGATCGAAGATGAATGGGGGCCCTTTGAAGATAATGGCATTATTACCTCTATTGCTGCAAACCATTCCAATGTTGTCTTTGCAGATGCTGGGAATAAAATGGTATTTATCCTGGACAAAGCTGGTGTAGTTAAATCAATGGTTGGCCAGAATAACGGACAATTTATTGTCCCCAGTCGCTATTTTGATGTCGCTCTGGATTCTGATAATAAGCTATACGTAGCAAATACAGGTCACAGAAGAATTGAGACAAGAACAATCGGAGGTGTTATAGAAAGCTACTTTGGAGAACCGGGTACTGCTCCCGGATCGTTTTGTGGATGCTGTAATCCTGCTCATTTCATCAGGATTCCGGATGGATTTGTTACTGCTGAAAAGGGAATAAACAGGATTAAAATCTTAAATAAAGCAGGAGAATTTGTTGAATATGTTTCATCTAAGAACAAGTTCACTGCTTCTATACCTCTCGATCTCGCTTCGCCAGATGGTAAAACTATTTATGCTGCAAATCCGGCTGACTCCAAACTTTACATATTTTCCCGAAAATAAATTATCCATAACACTCTTTTCTGATGTTAAAGAAATAATATCAAAGTATTCTGAAAACAATACCCATAGCTTGAAAAATGACATTATTCGTATATTTGAAAAGTCTGTAACTCTTAAACTGATTTTATGAAAAAATTGTTCTTAACCCTTCTGATTTCTATCTTTTATTTTGGGACATACGCACAGGAAATAGCTCAATGGCGCGGTCCAAACCGTGACGGTATTTACAATGAGAAAGGGTTGTTAAAAAAATGGCCTGATTCAGGACCAAAGCTTCTTTGGCATTTTGATGAACTTGGTGAGGGACATACCTCCGCGGCTGTTACAGGTTCGGGTGTATATACAACTGGAATGGCGGACGGTACTGGTTTCGTATTTGCTTTTAGCAAGGAAGGTAAACTTCTTTGGAAAAAAGATTACGGGAAGGAATGGACTGAAAACTGGAATGGGACCAGATCAACACCCCTTGTAGTTGATGATAAATTATATGTTTTGAGTTCTCTCTGGAAACTTTCATGCATGAATTCTAAAAACGGAGAAACTGTCTGGACACTTGACCTGGAGAAGGAGTTTGGAGCCAGAAACAATGAATGGGGAATATCAGAGAATCTGTTAGCTGATGGCGATGTTCTCTATTGCACACCAGGAGGCACTAAGGCGAGTTTAGCAGCATTGGATCGAAACACCGGGAAAATAATATGGAAAAGCAAAGAAAATGGGGAGAAATCAGCTTATTGCTCTCCCATGGTGATAAAACTTTCCGCCAGAAAAATAATTGTCACTATGATGGAAAAATCAATTTGCGGTTTTGATGCTGGTAACGGAAAATTACTCTGGAAATATGAGCATATAAATGATACAGGTGTTCACCCAAATTTACCTGTTTACATAAATGGAATGCTTTATTGTACCTCAGGATATGGCAAGGGCGGTGATATGTTAAAACTGTCAGCGGATGGGACAGGTGTTTCCAAAGTCTGGAGTGATTCCAAACTTGATTCGAAGACTGGTGGAGTAGTTGTTCTTAACGGACGGATATACGGGACTGGTGATAATAACCGGAAATTTTTCTGTCTGGACTGGCAAACCGGTAAGGAGATATTTTCCACAAAAAATCTGGCACCCGCCAATATAATATCAGATGATGGATTATTATATGTTTACAGTGAATCAGGTAAGGTGTCTCTGGTAGAACCTGTGAGCGACAAATTTAATATTATAAGCTCATTTCCTGTTACATTAGGTTCAGGTACACACTGGGCACATCTGGTAATTAAGGATAAAAAGTTATATGTCAGGCATGGAAAGTCTCTGATGGTATATGATATAACAGCTAACTAATACATGTTATTATTCTTAAGAGCATCATCAGATTAAAGATACATATTGTTATAAAAGGAGAGATAACACGAAACCTGTTTAAGGCATGAAAAGAATTGATTTTTTCAGGATGTTGATCCGGGCAACTCTTTATATTTTACTGGCGCTGATAGTGCTTGCTTTGGGAAATAAAGTTGTGACAGGTAAAAATTGTTCAGTCTGTCCCGGGAACGGGATCTGCAATGGTAAAACAGACTGTAATAAATATTAATTCCGGGCAAAATGACTGAAGGAAAAAACAAATATCAGACAAGAAGAGACTTTGTAAAAAAGACCGGCAATATCATAGTTGCTGCTCCTCTTCTGCTTATCCCTGTTGCTCTGGCGAAAAAAATGTCTGTATCAGGCTATGTCTGGCAGATAGATCCGTTTAAATGTACTCAATGCGGTCAGTGCAAGACCAATTGTGTATTAACTCCATCAGCATCAAAATGTGTACATGCTTTCAGGATGTGCGGTTATTGCGATCTGTGCGGAGGATACCTGCGCCAGGGTGTAAAAACAATCAGTACAGCTGCTGAAAATCAGCTCTGCCCAACAGGAGCAATAACCAGAAAATTTGTTGAAGAGCCATATTTTGAATACACAATAAATGAGAATCTTTGTGATGGCTGTGCAAAATGTGTTAAGGGATGTGCTGATTTTGGCAATGGCTCATTATATATGCAGATCAGGCATGACCGGTGTGTAAATTGTAATGATTGCTCTATTGCAAGGAGTTGCCCCTCTGATGCTATAGTTAGAGTAGCTGCCAGTTCTCCGTATATACAAAAAGACAAGGGAAAAAACAATGAGTAGACCATGGAGCATCGGGAAAATAAACCGCGGATGAAAAAAAATCTTCCAGTTATACTTTTTATGTTGTTTTTGTTCTGGCATTCAGTTTTGAAAGGTCAGGACAGATTTCCGAGACCGGAGTTTGAGTCGGGATATGTTTACGCAACAAATCAGATGCCTGCCCAGAGAGCCGGAGCCTGGGAGTATTTTGATGTTGTTGTTTTAATTTGTGCTCTGATTGTGACAACATGGCTTGCATTGAAAAAACGGTCACGGCAGGGTTTGATATGGATGTCAGTTTTTTCTCTATTATATTTTGGGTTTTACAGACAGGGTTGTATCTGTTCAGTCGGATCTGTACAGAATGTATCTCTCGCACTTTTTAATGATGGTTATACAATTCCTCTGTCGGCACTCCTGTTCTTCATAATTCCACTTCTTTTTGCACTTGCTTTTGGCAGAGTGTTTTGTGCAGGTGTCTGTCCGCTTGGTGCAATCCAGGAACTAACAGGATTCAAACCTTTAAAACTTCCAAAAACAATAGAAATTGTTCTGACTTCAGTACCATTTATTTATCTGGCTCTTGCAATACTTTTTGCTTCAACCAACAGCCAGTTTATAATATGCAGATACGATCCTTTTATTGGAATATTCAGGCTTGATGCACCTTATACGATGATTGTATTTGGTGCACTTTTACTTTTATCCGGAATATTTGTTAACAGACCATATTGCAGGTACCTTTGCCCATATGGTGTATTGCTGAATATTTTTTCAAGGTTTGCCGGAAAGCATCTAACCATAACTCCTGCAGAATGTACAAATTGCAGACTCTGTGAAGAGGCTTGTCCGTATGATGCAATAGTTCCAGCCGATACAGATCAGGACAGGGAAGTGCAGCCAGAACCAAGAAAGCAATTCATTTTATATTTTCTTTTAATTCCACTCATAACTATTTCAGGAGGCATAATACTTTACAACCTTGCTCCTACTTTATCGGGCGTAAACAGTACTGTCAGGCTTGCACGTGAAATAAGATTGGAAAAGATGACAGGAATTGAATCGGTTCTAAAGACTGTAACAGCCTTTAAGGAATCGGGGAAGACAGAAACAGAATTATTTGCAGAAGAAGGGTTGATAATCAGACAGTTCAGAAAAGCTTCAAAATGGGCAGGTATATTCCTTGGTCTCTCGCTGGGAATAGGAATGGTTTCCCTGGTTATCAGAAATAAAAGAAGTGAATATAAACCTCACAAAGGAAAGTGTTATAGCTGCGGGAGATGCTTTAAATATTGTCCTATAAAAGTAACATCTTGAAATGAAACTTAATCTCACAGAAAAAGATATCAGCCTTCTTAAAGTGGTAAGCCAGATTGCAGGGGGATTTAGTTTGATTGTTGCACTGACAATGATCTTCAGTCTGGTACAGCTAAAAACCATAAATCCGCTCGATAATCCTGTCTTACTGTCACTTAAGGTTCAATATGATAAGAATCCTGCGGATGCTGAAAAGGCTGCTCAGGTAAGAGCTATGGATCTCATGGCCAGAAAAGCTTACTTCTCATCACGCTGGCAGGTTGAAGCAGGTTCATACCTCTTGCTTGCAGGAGCAATAGTTTTCATTTTTTGTCAGAGACTTCTATCGGACCATGAAAAACTTAAACCTGTAATCCCGGGAGTAAAACCAGATTCTATGCTCAGGCAAAATAGCAGAAGGAAATATCTTATTGCAACTACTTCTGTTATTTCAATAGCGGCTATACTTGCTTCATTTATACTGCGTACAGATCTTCCTGATCTGTCAGGTCAATCATCAGGCTCTGTGAAAGATAAGAGAAATGGTAATGAAACAGCCCCAAAACCGGATAAAACAAATTACCCGTTTTTCCGAGGTCAGGATAGTCGCGGGATTGCAGGAGGATCAGGATATCCGACAACTTGGGATGGCGACGCAGGAACGAATGTGAATTGGAAAATTCAGATTCCGAAGCCTGGAAAAAGTTCTCCTGTCATATGGGATGATAAGATTTATATTACAGGAGCTCTGGATATGGCCTGTGAAGTCTATTGCATTAATAAGAAAACAGGAGTTATACTCTGGACAGGCTCTGCTTCCAACATTCCCGGAGAGCCATCCGTTTTGCCAAAAATGGATAGAGATGCAGGACTTGCAGTATCAACAGTTGCTACCAATGGTAAAGAAGTGTGTTCTGTTTTTGCAAATGGAAACCTGGTTTGCTTTGATATGAATGGAAAGCAAAAGTGGGCAAAAAACATTGGAGTTCCGGAAAGTAGCTATGGATATTCATCATCTTTGCTGATTTATAAAAACATCCTCATCGTTCAGTTTGACAGCAATTCAAAGATAGCATTGATCGGATTTGATCTTGATACGGGCGATCAGAAATGGGAAACTATTCGTCAGGGCCGGCCTGTCTGGTCTTCACCGGTTCTGGCATATTTTGAAGGGATCCCACAGGTTATTATTAATGGAAATCCAAAGGTCAGTAGTTATAATCCTTCAACCGGCGAGGAGTTATGGTCGGTTGAATGTCTGACAGGTGATGTTGCACCATCAGTTGCGGTAAACAGTACAATGGCTTTCGCTGTAACAGATTATGCAAAACTTGCTGCGATAAAACCCGGTGCCGGAGCTTCTATAGTCTGGGAAGACAATACATTTACACCGGATGTTTCAAGCCCTGTGGCAACAGATGATTATTTATTCGTATCGACAGGCAATGGTGATGTTGCCTGTTACAATTCTGTGAAAGGAGATACACTCTGGACGCATTACTTTCAGGATCAGTTTTATGCTTCACCTATTATTTGTGATAATATGTTATACCTTCTTGACAGAAGCGGTGTTATGCATATAGTTAAAGCCGGACCCCAATTTCAGCTTGTTGCAGAAGCGCCTCTGGGGGAAGGTGCAGATTGTACACCTGCTTTCTCCGATAAGAATATTTACATAAGAGGAAAAAATAACCTTTATTGCATTTCAAAAAATTGAAAAACTCTGCAACCAATATATTGAACGAGGGATGCAACTGTCAAAAGACAGATGTTGAAAATATTACTTCAGTGGTTGAAGAAGTGGTTAAACAGACCGGTACGGAACAGGACAAGGTGATCCAGATTCTTCAGGAGGTGCAGAAAAGACTCAATTATCTGCCCTCTGAATCTCTTAAACATATCTGTAAAGTGACTCAGATTACTGCTGAACAGATATCCGGTGTCTCAACATTCTATTCACAATTCCGGCACATTCCTTCCGGTAAACATATTATTAAAATTTGTGCCGGAACTGCATGCCATGTAAAAGGAGCTCCTCTGATTTATGATTCGTTCAAAAGAGTTCTGAATATAGACGATTCACGAAATGCTTCACCCGACAACATGTTTTCAATTGAAGAAGTAGCATGTCTGGGTTGTTGTACGCTGGCACCTGTTATTCAAATAGATGGTAAGACTTATGGGCATGTTAAGCCTACTAAAACTGAGGAAATCATAAAAGATTTTCTGAAAACAGGAAACAAAGCTTCCACTGTTGATGATAATGAAATCTCCGAAGATATTGATGCTGAAGTAAGGATAGGTTTAGGATCTTGTTGTGTAGCAGGAGGCAGCAAAGAAATTTTGTCTGAAATTGTAGCTGTCAGAGAAAAGTATGAACTCAATATCCGTCTGAAACCTGTCGGATGTGTGGGGGTATGTAATCAGACTCCTTTACTTGAGATTGTTTCAAAGGAAAATATCCATTCAAGGTATACAAAAGTAAGTAAACAACAGGTTGAAGAAATACTTCTTAAACATATCAGGCCCAGGACAATAAATAAAAGGATTAAGCATAGTGTTTATGACTTTGTGGATACATTTATTTCTGACGATAAGATTAATAGTCAGATCAATGTTCCGGGTGAACTGAGAGAAAAATATCTGAATAACTTTCTTAATTTCCAGGTACATCTTGCGACAAGCAACAGTGGTGTTCTCGCTCCTGATTCCTATGAAGAATATTGTTTACTTGGTGGTTTTACAGCTCTGGATAAATGCCTCAAACTTCTGGATCGCAATTCAATTGTTGAACTGATTTCAGAGAGTGGTTTAAGAGGAAGAGGAGGTGCAGGCTTTGCCACGGGTAGAAAATGGATGATTTCCATGTTGGCACCAGGAGATTCAAAGTATGTTGTCTGCAATGGAGATGAGGGAGATCCCGGAGCTTTCATGGACAGGATGCTATTGGAATCTTTTCCTTACAGGGTTATTGAGGGTATGATAATAGCAGGCTATGCTACAGGAGCAAATGAGGGCATTTTTTATATAAGGGCTGAATACCCCCTCGCTGTGACGCGAGTCAGAATGGCACTGAAACAATGTTATGAAAGAGGTATACTTGGTGATAATATTTCAGGTACCGGTTTTTCATTTAATACTAAAATATTTGAAGGTGC
>JGI20214J51088_10000345_pt1 | contig 33123 bp, 18 predicted proteins | sample WetSurMetagenome_FD_51088 | JGI IMG/M metagenome (IMG submission 51088) | reverse complement strand
CTTTTATCTTTTATCTTTTATCTTTTATCTTTTATCTTTTTCTTTTATCTTTTATCTTTTATCTTTTATCTTTTATCTTTTTCTTTTATCTTTTATCTTTTTCTTTTATCTTTTATCTTTTATCTTTTATCTTTTATCTTTTATCTTTTATCTTTTACTCCGGTCTTCCCGGGTTAAAAAAGATATATCCGAGATTCACTGTGAACATCAACTTATCCGTGCTGTTTGAATAATAGTCTAACCCGATACTTATCGGCCCCAGGAAAGCATTCCAGACCAGTTTGGCGGAAGAGATATAGCTGTGCCCTTCAAAAGGCCTCTTGTATTCGGCAAGATGAGTCGTATTATTATACTCTATACTCTGGTAAGGCTGGTAATAATAGACTTCATTCCTGAGTTCCACATCCTTTACTATTTTCACTATTGCTTTCACACCTGCTGCTGCCCATGATGGTGACCTGTATCCCGGCAGGAAAAGAGTTTTGCTTTCAGGCAATGGCTGGAACGGCTGGCAATAAGTGAGCGCCTGCATATAACTGCTGAACATAGGCTGACCTGAAACAGACATTTCAAGTTGTGCTCCTCCTGTCAGATATTTGGAGATATGGAAGTATTTTTCATATAAGGCCTCACTCTTTATCCATATGCGGTTTGCTGATTCGCCCTGGGCAAGGACCGAATAATTTCCTTTTATATTTGTTTCCACACCTGAGATTAAAGAGACAGAAAAATGCATGTTAAGCCCTGCGCTTGCATATTGCTTACGGTTCAGTGAGTAATAATCATAACTTATTGTCGGGTTTGAATACCTGAATTTTATTTTTGTCAGTGTATCAATGGCGGTAAGCTCTCTTGAAAGGTAGTAGAGACCATAGGCTGTTGAGAAGCTCGATCCAAACTTAAAGATCGCTTTATTTCCGACGGGTATCCCTACATGAATATTGGAGGAAAGCATCTTTTCAGTAATAGTGCTTCTGGGCTGAACATCAAAAAAATATGCAGTATTGCTGAAATAGCTGAAACGGTTGTAAACTAACGAGCCGCCTATAAACCATGTGTGAGGGTGATTAAAATATATACGTCCGGCAACCATCCCTGAAGCGTATGGCATGCCAAAATACCCATTCACAAGCAAATACATCGGGTGTTTCCACACCGGGATGTATTTTAGCTCCGCAAAACCTTCATTAAATGAGCTTAAAGAGATGTTCCCTCCTACTCTGAAATTCAAAGGCGGAGCCTTATGAACATCAATATCAAGCCGGAATGCATTCCTTAAAGTATCATAAGTTGCCCGGGGTGACATGCTCGTTATATTACTGTTGCCATAAAGCTTGAAATACTCAGGTTCCAGTTTTTTTATACTTATTCTTTCTCCCGGAGCAATAAGTACCTGTCCGATATTTATAGCTTCAACCTTTTTAGGCCCAGTCACTCTTACTGAATCAAAAATAAGCTCCGGAAACCTCGCCTTAAAATTTGCCCTTCTTCTTTCAAATTCCTTTCTGTCAACTGTTCTGGATATACATTTCTTTATCTCAGGCATCTTTCTTATTGTGGCAACGTAACCGCTATCGGCCAGGCGTTTTGATTCGGAAAAGTTAAGCATTCCTATCTTTGGAGGTCTGTTAGGGTGAATTACTATTGAAGGTGAAAAAGTTATTGTATCAGGCTGTTCTGCCTGTATAAGATGAATAACCTGAAGCAAAGGGTCATCCAGAGAGGCATCGGGGGTTCTCTTGGTCACCTTGCTGCCAATTATCACATCAGGATGAAACTCATTAATGGCAGTCTGGAACGGGAAGTTCTCAAATATACCACCATCATATAACAGTGTGCTGTCAATGACTATTGGCGGATAAACAAATGGTATTGCCATTGATCCTCTGACAGCACGGGCTAAATCACCGTTTCGCAATACAACTGCCTTTGAATGTGAAATGTCAGAGACAACACATCTGAAAGGAACCAGGAGGCTGTCAAAATTCTCACGTGCAACAGCGTTTGCCGGTGAAAGCATTGCCATTACTTCAAAATCGATCTGGTCAGAAGAATATACATGTGTCGGAACAATGCTTGAGATTTTTTTACCGGGATCAAGATTCAGGTTAATCAAAGAGGCATTGATATCATCATTCTGAAAATAAAAGATATTCTCATCATCGATCATCCCCTCGGCCCATTTCTGAAATTTAGCCGAAGACATCAGCTGCTCAATCTCATCAGGTGTGTATCCAATTGAATACAGACCACCTACTACTGCACCTGCTGAAGTACCCACAATGCAGTCAATGGGAATGCCATTCTCCTCAAGAGCCCTGAGTACACCAATATGGCCGGCGCCCCATGATCCTCCTCCGGAAAGAACCAGGGTAACTTTCTGACCTGATAATCCGGCATTGACAACGAATAAAAGTGCAAATATTATTAAGCACAACCGTTTTGAAAATGATGACCTGTCCATTACAATCATTTCATTTTATAATCGACAAATTTACCACTCTTTGTCTTACAACAGCGCTAATATCATATATTTCAACAGTTTAAAAAGGAGTCCGGATGGTTTTGAAATTCACCCCGCTTACGTCCAGAACCATGGGTACATTTAACTCTTCGTCAGGTAGTGAAGAAATATCTATAATCATCATCCTCTTTTCACCGGGGAACAGTGTTATATAGTTGTCATCAATTAAGAGCGGGCTGGCAAGCTTGTTGTCAAACAAATTAATCGCCTTTATTCTTATAAAGAAGGCAACTGCGCTGCCATTGTTTGACACTTCAATCGTGTACTTCTTGCCGGCTTTTTTCAATACTGCGGCAGTAACTTCAGTGGTTGGTAATTCAAACAATCCGGAATAATCTGTTTTAACTGAGGGGAGCCAGTAAGTATTATCATCAATTAAAGCCCCGGTAGTGGTATAGATTGTTTTTATCCTGAGGAAATTTATTGCTGATGTTGCTTTCGAAAAGTCAACCTTCCACTTCTTTATTATGGCATTCGGTCCTATCTCAGTAGCCTCGGCCGCGCTCCAGATGACGTTCCCTGAGGGGTCAACCAGTGAAGCTTCAATTCTCAGGCTCTTCTTTTCTTTAATTGATGAGTTGACAAAGTATATTAATGAATCAGACGGATTGAACTGACAATGCACAGGAGCTGTAGCATGTCTATAACCGTAATAAGTGGCATTCTGATCCAGGAAGCAGTCATAAAGCTGTCCTTTGAGAGCGGTCCACGGATTCTGGCTTTTCCAAAGAAGTAATCCTGTATACCATTCCCACATATGACTATTATATCCTTCCTGTATAGCCCTGTACTGGTCATACCCTATAATCTGTGCCTTGAGAAAGAAATCATTAACATCTTTCACTGCACCAAAACGGTCAATCATATCTCCATAACCAAGGTATTTATGGTATTTCCATACATCATTAATATTGTCTCCGGATGGAGGAACGATATCTTTCTTTTCCATGATACGCTCCATATTCTCAATATCAGGCAAACCTACAGAGCCAATCTCAGGGTTGAACGGGTACCATTTCCGGGTAAAAAACCACGAAGGTTCTTTAATGAAGTAAGGTCCGTCGCCAATATTGTCAATTGTATTTTTCTCAAGCTCTGATGATGTTGACTGTTCAAGATAAAATCTTGTTCCGTCATTCTTTTCTATTGTCTTTATGATAAGGCTGTCGAGTCCTTTTGGTGGTTCTATCTCATTTCCACCACACCACATGAACAATGACGGATGGTTCCTCAGCATTTTTATCTGGTCTTCCAGTGATCTGATAAACAGGTCATTATTATCCGGATAGTTTCTTCGCTGCTCTTGTGATTCGGCCTTTGAATTATCATTCCACCTGCCATTGCAGTCGCCTGTGATCCACAGATCCTGCCATACCATAATGCCGTACTTATCGCATGCATCGTAAAATTCAGGACGTTCCATAATTGATCCTCCCCAGACGCGAATCATGTTCATATTCATGTCAGCGTGCATCTTTATTTCCGCGTCATAACGCTCTGGTGATAATCTAAGCATAGCATCCGATGCTATCCAGTTGGCACCCTTAATAAATATCTTCTGTCCGTTTACTGTAAAGACTCTTGCACCCGTTGTTTCATCAAAATAACTGCCGGCTTCTCTGAATCCGAATGTCAGGTCTTCACGGTCTGACACAGAGCCGTCTTTCATCTGGAAGGTAACATAAGCTGCATAAACAGCCTGTGTGCCCAGGCCATTGGGCCACCACAGTCTGGGGTTCTGCTGCTTCATCTCATCCAGGTTGAGAGTGATAGATGCACCTGGCTCAAGAATAACCTTTTTCTTCCTGCTCTGGGCGGCAAAAGAGGCTACTACCTCACCTTCGCAGGTTTTTGAAGAGTTGTTTTTCACTTCAACAGAGAAAGAGACATAAGCAGGATCCTGTAACTCACCTGGCAGGCGGACACCCGGAACGCGTGTCCTGGCGTATGTATTACATAATTCAACCGGGCCAGTGATCTCCACAGTAACTTTATCCCAGATACCGGTATTACGATCTCTTACAGGTTGTATCCAGTCCCATCCGGGAGTAAACTGCATTGTAACATCCTTGCCAATAGTGCCATCACCACCCTGTCCTCCGTTTGGTACACCAGGGTTATAAGGCGGTTCAACAAGAACCGCAAGCAGGTTCTCTCCGCTTTTGTCAAGATACTTTGTAATATTGAACCGCTCACGCAGGAACATACCCTCATGTTTGGAGGCAGTGAGACAGTTTCCATTAATGTATATCTGAGCCGCATAGTTAATCCCTCTGAAGTTCAGCCATACCTGCTTATCTTCACCAATTCCCAGAGTGCTGAAGTGATTAAAAAACCAATAGGTATAAAAATCTCTCCCGGCAGTTGAAATGTCAGGTATCTGTTCATTGTTCATTCCAAAATACGGGTCAGGGAAAATATTGTTCTTTACCAATGTTGTTAATACAGTACCCGGTACTGTCGCATCCATCCAGCCTGACAAATCAGGCATCTCCCTGGTCAGGGTAACCCCGTCTGCCTTTATTTCTGACGCTCTGACAGCTTTCCATCCACGATTAAGTTCTGTTGTCTGTGACCATAACGGGAAAGTTAAAAATAATAACACCGTGAAAAACAACGATTTTCTCATTCTAATTATCTTTTTTTCAGAAAGGGCAATTTAAGTAATTATTCTTATGCATCAACACTTAACATAGCGTGTTATTCCCATAAACCGAGCTGAAGGTCCCGGTCTCCTCCTTCAATTGATGAAACGCTCACCCCAAGAAGCCTTATTCTTGTATGAGACAGGTCAACTGACTTGCGAAGGGCAGTGACCTCTTTATGCAGTGTTTCAAAATCATGTATATAAGATAAAAGTGTATGGCTCCTGGATATCTGTCTGAAATCGTTGAACTTTACCTTCAGAGTCACCGTCCGGCCATGGAATTCAGCCTCTTTGACCCTGCGCATAACTTCCTGCTCTATATGATAAAGCTCTGCGATTATTTCAAATTGTTTACTCAGGTCTTTGTCGAATGTAGTTTCGGCACCCACTGATTTACGGACTGACTCGCAATCAACAGGGCGGTTGTCTATTCCACGTACCATCTGATAAAAGAATGTTCCGGCTTTGCCGAAATTTCTGATTAGTGACTCCTCATCCCACTTACGGAGATCACGTCCATAATGGATTCCGAGATTATGCATCTTCTCGGCGGTCACTTTACCTATGCCATAGAATTTATCGATTTTAAGGTTGTCAATGAAAGTCACAGCATCCTCAGCCAATATGACAAAAATTCCATCAGGTTTATTTATGTCAGACGCCATTTTTGCGAGGAATTTGTTAAATGACACACCAGCTGAAGCAGTAAGTCCACGCTCTCTTTTTATATCATCTTTGATAGCATTTGCAATAAGAGTAGCTGATCCTATATCTTTTTTGTCCCTGGTAACGTCAAGAAAGGCCTCATCAATTGAGAGTGGTTCAATAAGATCAGAATATCTTGAAAATATTTCAAATATTGCTTCCGACTCTTCCTGATACCTTTCAAACCTGCCTTTCACAAATACTATTGAAGGACAGAGTCGTTTTGCAGTAACAGAAGGCATTGCAGAGCGTACCCCATAACGACGTGCTTCATAGCTTGCAGCCGCAACCACGCTACGTGGGCCGGAACCTCCGACAGCAACAGGCCTGCCTCTCAGCGAGGGGTTATCAAGCTGCTCCACAGATGCAAAAAATGCATCCATATCTATGTGGATTATCTTACGCATAAACAGGGTTTCACAAAATTAGTTTATTGATTCTAAATTTTCATGTCAGGTAAAAAACTATATGAAAATATTTGTATATAACTGATCTATTGGACGTTATTTGGTTTATAAAAATCAATGCGAATACTCCTTGGATTCGTCATTTGTTTTGTTAAAATTGCAGGTTCGAAAAAAACCTGTATGCCCGTTACAAAAAAAGAAGAAACTGAAAGGCTTTTTGCATTGATACTCACCCAGCACCGCAGATGGGGTACAATTCTCGCCCCATACATTATTATAAGGCGAAGAGGTGTGGATTATTATGAAATGGCGGAATCTCTTTCTCCACATCCCGATGGCACCACATTGCTCCAGATAGATAATGAAGAACGTGAGACTGTGAGACTGATAAACGATTACTCTGATCGTAATCTGTTCAAACTCTTCTCAAGGCATAAAAACGTAAAGGAATTTCTTGAAAACATTACAGATAAGGAATTTGAAGAGCATATTAAACCATATATTGAAACAAAGATATACAATTGCCTGCATCTTGCTGCCAATGAAGGCATCCCTGTCTTCCAACAGAGAACACGAATAACAAACCTTCATCCTGAAGACAGGTTGATATTCAACAGTGCATCAGCCTATCCGGTCTTCAGGTTTGAAAGAAAAAATGAAGGCAGCACCTACAGTCTTAGTGTAGAGTCAGAAGGCAACAATGTTAATTTGCAAAACGGCAATATTGAAATCCTGTCAAATTCCCCCTGTGCAATACGCAAAGGGAACCAGATATTTTTCATCCGTGATATTGAGGGCACCAAGCTGAAGCCTTTCTTTAGCCGCACGGAGATATCAATACCAAAAAACACAGAACTGAAATACTTCAGTTCATTTGTACTTTCTGTTGTCAATAATCACAAAGTTACCGGAAAGGGGTTCAAAATAATAAAAGGCGAGCCTGACAAGAAGGCATACCTGACAGTTGAATCGGGTATCAGGGGTATTCCCGTTGCAATACTTAAGTTCAGGTATAATGACAGGGACATTTTCAGGCCTGATGAACTCACTCATTTCACATTTTTTTCAAGCCAGGACTCAGATTTTGTTTATACCCGGATCTTCAGGGATATGGAGTGGGAAGAGTCGTGCGTAAATGCCGTCGAAGAGTGCGGGCTTTGCTCGGAGGATGAAATTAACTTCACTCTGGTAAACCAGAATGCCGAATATGAGCCGGCAATGTACGATCTTATAGAGCTTGTTGCATCAGCCAGTCAGACCCTGAAGGAGGCAGGTATAACAATACGTACCGGCAGCCTTGACAAACAATACTCGCTTAGCAGTGTTCATGTCATTATGAACCAGGAGGTTTTTAATGACTGGTTTGATCTTAAAGCAGTTGTCACCATTGGTGATTTTAAAATGCCATTTACAAGGTTAAGAAGGTATATACTTGATGGTATAAGGGAATTCCCCCTTCCGGATGGCACTGTTGCCATTCTGCCTGAAGCGTGGTTTATGAGGTACCGGGGGCTTTTTGAAATGGGCAGAGACGAAGATGAGAGCCTGATGGTGCATAAACAGCATTTCAACATTCTCCGTGATGCTCTTTCGGGCAGCGAATGCAGCTTCTCAAGCAAACTTGAGAAACTGGTAATGCCTGATAAACTACCTGTTCTTGCACCTCCATTAGGGCTTGCGACACAAATGCGCCCTTACCAGGCAGAAGGCTACAACTGGCTTCACTTCCTTCAGACCAATAATCTTGGTGGCTGCCTTGCTGACGACATGGGTCTGGGGAAAACAATACAGACCCTGGCATTGCTGGAATGGAACAAAGAAAACAAAGCTTTACTGCAGGCAGAGACTCTTACAGGCAACAAAGAGGAGAGACAGCTTGACCTGTTCAGTGCATCATCAATGAAAATGGTATCTCTGATTGTAGTACCTGCTTCCTTAATTCATAACTGGAGGAACGAGATTGCCAGATTCTGCCCTTCAATGAGGGTATTGTCTCATCAGGGCCCTTCAAGATTAAAAACCACTTCTCATTTCCCGAATTACGATATTGTCTTATCAAGCTATCATACAGTAAGACAAGATATTGAATTCTTCTGTAAGTTTGACTTTCACTATATTGTCCTTGACGAGAGCCAGCATATAAAAAACCCAGTCTCCCATATATATAAGGCTGTTATAAGACTTAAATCAAATCACAGACTGGTGCTTACCGGAACACCGGTTGAAAATTCACTTACAGACCTGTGGACACAGTTTAACTTTGTCAACCCAGGACTGCTTGGTACTCTGGCCTTCTTCAGAAGAGAGTTTGCAAAACCTATTGAAAAGAAAAAGGAAGATGACAGGTCTTTAAGACTGAAAAAAATAATCCAGCCCTTTATAATGCGTCGGACAAAAGAGATGGTCGCGACTGAACTCCCTCCCGTGTTTGAGCAGGTAGTCTACTGTGATATGTCTGAAGAACAATCAAGGGTTTATGAGCAGGAAAAATCAGCTGTCAGGAACAGGATAATGGAGAACATAGAAGCTGTTGGTATTGAGAAGTCAGCAATAATGGTTCTCCAGGGGCTTATGAAGCTGAGGCAGATAGCCAACCATCCGGTGCTGACTGACACTAACTATCAATCAGGATCAGGCAAGTTTGAGACTGTCACCCAGAATATTAAAAGCGTCATTTCTGAGGGTCACAAGATACTGGTCTTTTCATCCTTTGTAAAGCACCTTGAGTTGTTTTCGACATACCTGGCTAAAAACGGGATCAGATTTGCAATGCTTACCGGATCAACACGCAACAGGGAACAGGTCATCGACGAATTTCGCAATGACCAGTCCGTGCAGGTCTTTCTTATTTCACTTAAGGCAGGGGGTGTCGGGCTCAACTTAACTGAAGCCGATTACGTGTTTATTCTTGACCCGTGGTGGAACCCTGCCTCTGAGATACAGGCCCTTAGCCGGGCACACAGGATCGGCCAGGAAAAGACCGTGTTTGTTTACAGATATATCTCAGGCGAGACCATTGAGGAAAAAATTCAAATGCTGCAGGAAAAAAAATCAAAGCTTGCGGATGACTTTGTACACAACAACAATCCGCTCGAAGGAATTGATATTAATAAGATACTCGAGATTATAAGTTGATTTTAATACTTTTGAAACAAAAAACATGGGAAACTACTCCAACCATCCGCTTGCAGGAGCAAGGGATCTTGACAGCGCTATAAGTCTTTTCTGGAATTTTTACAAAAAGAACTTTGTTTTTCTTTTCATAATCTCTCTGGCCAGTGCCCTGATTACATCAGTAATAACGTCAAATGTAGATATTTCAAAATTGCATCCATCACCAAATCTGGATGAAATACTTGCTTTTTATACGTCAAACATGATACCCATTTTGGAGTATGTGCTGGAGTCTATCATATTTTCAGTTTTTCTGACAGTTTATGTTATTGAAAAGCCTGTGGGCGAAACATTCAGTTTAGGCAAGTACCTGAAAAAGTCAATTACAATTATTGTTCCCTACCTTATCGCCCTGATATTTCTGGCTATACCCGGAGTTATGCTGGTCTCATTAGGGATGTTCGCATTAGTGTTGCCGGGAATATTTGCTGCGTTTTATGTTTTCACTGTCGGACTCTTTTTGCTTCCTGTATTAATCGTTGAAGGAATAAACCCCTCCAATGCATTAATGAGGTCATTAGCACTGACACACAGAAAATTCTGGATCAATATAGGGTGGGTTACCATTGTAATGGTGTTATTGCTAATATTTTCTTTTGTTATCACCGCCCTGATAAAGGTGCCATTCACAGGTACATTGATCAAGTCTATCCAGGATCCGGGTACAGGAATTGAACTGGCAAAAAACCCGTTATTCATTGGCCTTACTTCAGTTGCAGATGCTCTTATAGCTCCGGTATATCCCATACTTGCAGCAATACTTTATTTCAGTAATGCTCAGGAAAGTTATTCTGAGCAGGTTATCTCTGCTGATGAAAACAGGGTTCGTGTAGAAGATCTTTATCCAAAGATGCCTGAGGAAAACAAAGGCGAGTAAGATTAAATGAGAGCGTAGAGCGGTTTACGCTTGTTTCTCGCCCGTCTTCCGGCTTTTCTTCTCCGGAAACGCCATTGACGCCAGAATACTTATCAGAAGGGTGGCTCCGATGATATATAGCGAGTAAACGTTTTTGTACCCGATAGTGTCAAGCCAATGATGGAAGAGCAGCTTAAATCCTATAAATGACAGAAGGAAGGATATACCTGTTTTCAGATAATGGAACAGGTCTACCACCTTAACAAGAAGGAAGAAAAGAGATCTCAGGCCTATGATGGCAAATATGTTTGAAAAGAATACAATGTACGGGTCAAGTGTAATTGAAAATATTGCTGGGATTGAATCCATTGCAAATATTACGTCAGTGAGCTCAACCATTAACAGCACTACCAGGAGCGGAGTAATGTAGAACTTACCATCCACCCTTTTCCAGAAATGATGTCCGATGAAAGAAGGGTAAACATTGAAATGCTTTGACAGGAACTTAACAAGCCAATGACCCTGTGAATCTGCCGTATCTTCCTGTTTGTTCCTGTTAATAAACATATAAATACCCGAGTAGAGCAGAAATGCGCCGAAGACAAGAAGTATCCAGTTGAAACGGCTTATCAGTGCTGATCCGACAAATATGAAAATAAAACGGAGAATGATCGCACCAAGGATGCCCCAGAAGAGCACCTGCTTATAGTCTGATTTACTAACGCCAAAGCCTGTAAGCAGAAGCATAATTACGAAGACATTGTCGAGAGAGAGTGTGTATTCAAGAAGATAACCGGTGATAAAATCAGTTGCTGCTGTTTTTCTGTAAACGTCAATGGCAGCATTAAAATCGTTGTGCGGCAGCCTCACGGTAGGCTGATACATTGCAACATATGACTTAAGACTATCCCAGTCTGAAATGTTATGAATGTGTTGTCCGTAAAATCTGATAAACAGGCAGAAAGCGATAGCCAGGCTTACCCATATTGAAGTCCATACAAGCGATTCTTTTAGGCTTATCTCATGTTTATCCTTCCCTACCACAAGAAGGTCAATCATCAGTACCCCCAGTATTACAACACCGAATACAATGAAAAAAATATTGTGAGATAAGAATCCTAACATTTCTTTTTTTTGTAAAAATAAAAAGAATATCAACCCATGGTATATAAAATATAAATACGCCCAAATAGGGCGTATTTACATTCAAACAATTTTTCGTTTCGAAATCAATATGATTCCCGTTCTACATAATGTGTATGTAAAAGTTCATGCGATTTATGACTGTTTGGTGAAGTCAGGAATTCCTTATAAATGGAAATCACATCAGGGTTCTCATGAGACTTGCGTAATGGCAGGTGCTCATCTTCGGAGTATATTGCCGCCATTCTTTTTTTCCTGATCTCCATACTGGTAGGTATAGGCTGACCGCCACCACCGATACAACCTCCCGGGCATGCCATTATCTCAATGAAATGGTAAGAAGCTTTGCCTTCTGTTACAGCTCTCATCAGTTTATTTGCATTTACAAGTCCGTGAGCTATTGCAACCTTAAGTTCAGCACCTTCAAGGAAGTTCCAGTCTTCGGTTGTGCCCTCAATTTTTACTGATGCCTCTTTAACTCCATCCATACCACGGACAGGGGTTATTTCGAGGTTTTTGAATGGCACTTCTCTTCCGGTAACTATCTCATATGCAGTACGCAAAGCTGCTTCCATGACACCGCCTGTGGCTCCGAAGATCACAGCAGCACCTGTAGAGTCGCCCATTATTGAGTCATAATGATCTTCTCCCAGTGAACGGAAGTCGATCCCTGCCTGTTTGATCATCACTGCCAGTTCTCTTGTTGTCAGTACGTAATCAACATCTTTAAACCCACTTGATCTCATTTCAGGTCTGTCAGCTTCATACTTTTTGGCAGTGCAAGGCATGATAGATACCGAGACAACCTTTGCCGGGTCAATTTTCCTCTTCTGTGCATAGAATGTCTTTGCAAGAGCACCAAACATCTGTTGTGGTGACTTACAGGTTGAGAGATTCGGCAACATCTGTGGATACTTGTGCTCAATGAATTTAATCCATCCAGGTGAGCATGATGTGAACATAGGTAATGAAACAGCCTTATCACCATCAACGAGGGCTTTTTTGAGCCTGGTAAGCAGTTCGGTTCCTTCTTCCATAATGGTCAGGTCGGCAGTAAAGTCAGTGTCAAGCACTGAGTCAAAGCCAAGCTGTTTGAGAGCCGATACCATCTTGCCGGTAACTCTTTCGCCCGGGTCATATCCCAGATCCTCGCCCAGGGCAACGCGCACTGCCGGTGCAGTCTGAACAACCACATGGAGGCTGGGGTCATAAATTGCATCCCATACCTGATCAATATATGTCTTCTCAACGAGGGCTCCCGTCGGACAACGGTTTACACACTGTCCGCAGTTTGTACATACAACGCTGCTCATCATCCTGTCGTGGAATGATGATATCTTTTGATGTGCACCTTTGTTTGCCACCGCGATGGCTGATACATGCTGAAGCTGAGAGCAGGTGCGCACACAGCGCTGGCATCTAATACATTTGCTGTCATCTTTGATGAATGAAGGTGATGACCTGTCAATTTTGTATTGATGATCTGTTGTCAGATCCAGGAAAATATGATCTCCGAAGGAGTATTCATTTGCAAGCCGCTGAAGCTCGCAGTTTTGATTTTTGTAGCACTTGGTGCAGTCTGACCTGTGTTCTGACAGAAGAAGTTCAATAACATGCTTGCGGGCATTTCTCACTTTAAGTGAGTTAGTCTGTATCTCCATACCTTCTGAAACAGGCATTGCACATGAAGCAATAAGTGTTTTTGCTCCCTTTTGTTCAACAAGGCAAACCCTGCAGTTTCCTGCCACACAGAGGTCAGCATGATTACAAAGCGTAGGGATGTTTACACCTGTCTGCTTGGCGGCAGCAAGCACCGTTGTCCCTTCCGGAACAGAAACCTGCTGATCGTTTATCAATAGATTTATCATGACTTTCGTTTTCTTTTATTAGTAGATTATCTCTTCCCTGAAGTTTTCAACTATCGATTTGAAGGCATTGCCCACCGACTGACCCAGACCACATTTTGATGCTATCTTCATTGTATCGGCAAGTTTTACGAGTTCATGCAGATAAACTGATTTCTCTTCTCCCTTCTTAACTCTTTCAATACCCTTGAGCAGTTGCTGACAGCCTACCCTGCAAGGGGTACACTGGCCACACGATTCCTCTGTGAAAAAGTCGAGATAGTTGTGCAGGACATTATACATAGATCTTGAACTGTTGAAAAGCTTCATTGATCCTCCTGTAGGCACACCTTCAAATCCTATGATGGTGTCATCAAACTTCTTGCGCGGAACGCAGAATCCTGATGCACCGCCTACCTGAACCGCTTTTGTATCGCCATCACCAAACTCATCAACAAACTGTTTGACTGTCATACCGAGTTCAAGTTCAAAAATACCCGGTTTGGGCGTGTCACCCGACACTGAGAAAACCTTTGATCCTCTTGAATCTTTTGTGCCAAGTTTGAAATACTCTGAAGCACCTTTATCTATGATCATCATAGCAGTCACAAGAGTCTCAACATTATTGATAGAGGTAGGTTTGCTGAAGACGCCAGATGTGGTAGGATAAGGAGGTTTATTGCGTGGCTCACCGCGGAATCCCTCAATGGACTCGAAAAGAGCACTCTCTTCACCGCAGATGTAGGCTCCGCTGCCCATACGGAATTCTATATTAAAATCATACCCGATCTCTTTAATAAGCTTGTGGAACTTATCCAGCTCCATATAAAGCTGCGGGAGGAGGAACCTGTATTCTCCCCTGAGATATACAAACCCTTTCTTTGAACCAATTGCTTTTCCTGCAATGGCCATGCCACCATATACCTTGTAGGCAACCTTATCGAGTATCTCGCGGTCCTTGAATGTACCGGGCTCGCCCTCATCAGCATTACATACAATATATTTTTCAGGATCCTTTTCGGTTGCAGTAAATTTCCATTTCATACCAGTGGGGAAACCTGCGCCGCCACGACCCCTTAGACCAGAGTCAAGAATCTCTTTAAGTATTTCATCATTTGACATCCTGAAGGCTTTTGACAGCACTTTACCGGAGTCAATGTTCTCAAATATGAGATCTACCTTTGTTAATCCTTCGTTTTTCATTTTTCCCGGTTTTAATGCATGTATCCTTTAATAACATCAATCACCTTCTCCGGAGTAAGCTCCGTATATGGCATATCATTTATAAGAATTGCAGGCGCCTTATGACACCATCCTATGCAGTTTGTTTCAAGAAGTGAGAACTGATTGTCGGGCGTGGTCTCCCCTACTTTAATCTTCAGCATGTCTTCAATTGCTGAAATAATGTCATTCTTGCCCTTCATTGAACATGTAATGGTCTTACAGACCCTGATAACATATCGACCTCTTGGCTGAGTGTCAAGAAATGAATAAAAAGAAGCCGTCCCGTAAACTTCAGCTGCCGAGATATCAAGTTCTGTGGCAACCTCCACCATTACCTCATCCGTAAGATAGTTGTGCTTGCACACTATTTCCTGCAAAATTGGCATCAGGCTGTCCCGTTTACGACCGTGCCTTTCGGCTAGCTCCTTCACTAGGTTTCCTGTGTTGTACATCATAATTTGGTTTTAGGTAACTATTTGAAAATTAACTTATTTTTCTACTGTTAATTTTTTAACAATAACAAATATATAATTTCCATTTTCATAAACAAACACCAAACATCAATCTATTGCTATTTAGAATGATTCTTAATATATGAGTCTGAAAATGATCAACAGAGAAAGCAAATGAGATAATACATGCCAATTAATCCACACATTTTTTCAATTTATTCCACTCTTTTAAGCATAAATAATCGAATTTTGCATACATGTAAAACTTTTGATCTATGAAGACAATTTTCGATATCAGATATGCTGCTCACCCCACAGACGTAAAAAACTGGGACAGTGCAAAGCTAAGAGGAGAGCATCTTGTTCAGAATATTTTTACTGACGACACAGTAGTAATGGTCTATTCGCTATATGATCGTATGATCGTTGGTGGTGTCAAACCGGTTAAGGAGTCAGTCAGGCTTGAAGCGGTAGATGAGCTAAAAGCGCCATTTTTCCTTCACCGCAGGGAAGCTGGCATTTTCAACACCGGCGGCCCGGGAAGGGTGACAGCAGGCGGCAAAAGCTTTGATCTTGATAACAAAGAAGCTCTTTATATAGGTAGCGGAGACAGGGAGGTATATTTTGAAAGCATGGATAAAAAACATCCTGCCCTCTTTTACTTCAACTCCACTCCTGCCCATAAAAATTTTCCGGACAGGAAAGTGACTAAAGCTGAAGGCATTTGTGCAGAGATGGGAAGCATGGAGTCGGCAAATCACCGTGTGATAAACAAGATGCTTGTCAGGGAGGTGATTGAGACATGCCAGTTGCAGATGGGTATGACGGAATTAAAACCCGGAAGTGTATGGAACACTATGCCTCCACACACACACAGCAGACGCATGGAAGCATATTTTTATTTTGATCTGCCCGAGGATGCAACAATTTGTCATTTCATGGGTGAACCTCAGGAAACCCGTCACCTCTGGATGAAAAACAATGAAGCGGTAATATCGCCTCAGTGGTCAATTCACTCTGCAGCTGCTACAGCTAACTATACATTCATATGGGGCATGGGAGGAGAAAATCTGGATTATGGCGACCAGGATTTCTACAAACCAACAGATTTAAGGTAGACGAACTAAAACTAATTTACAGATATGAATAATAATATTTTCCGCCTCGATGGCAAAACAGCACTTGTCACGGGCGCTTCTTACGGTATTGGGATGGCAATAGCCAAGGCGCTGGCTGCTGCCGGGGCAAAAATAGTCTTCAATGACATTAAGACCGAAATGGTTGAGAAAGCTGTTAAAGAGTATGCCGAAGCTGGTATCGACGCAAAAGGATATGTCTTCGACGTGACTGACGAAGCAATGGTTGAGAAGTACGTCAAACTGATAACTGAAGAGGTGGGCGTTATCGATATCCTTGTCAATAATGCAGGAATTATTAAGAGAATACCGGCTCTGGAGATGACAGCTGCGGAGTTCCGCCAGGTTATTGATATTGACCTTAATGGTCCGTTTATCATGTCTAAGGCCGTTGCTCCGGGAATGATAAAAAAGGGAGCCGGGAAGATAATAAACATCTGTTCACTTATGAGTGAGCTCGGACGCGAGACTGTCTCAGCATATGCTGCTGCAAAAGGTGGTCTGAAAATGCTGACCCGCAATCTTGCATGTGAATGGGCTGAGTTCAATATCCAGGTAAACGGCATTGGCCCTGGTTACATTGAGACTCCACAGACTGCTCCACTGCGCGTTGAGGGACATCCGTTCAATACATTTATTAAAGGAAGAACGCCGGCAGCCAGGTGGGGAACAACAGCCGACCTCGAAGGACCTGCTGTATTCCTCGCATCTAATGCCTCCGACTTTGTAAACGGACATATTCTTTTCGTTGACGGTGGTATTATCGCGTACCTTGGAAAACAACCTAAGTAGTCAAACAAACCCAGACATGAAAAACACAATAGTATTTTTATTATCATCGCTTCTGCTCGCAGGATGCACAACAAGCGGCTTCAGAGTCACAGTGTCAAACTCCCTGCCTGTTGAAAGAAAGTCAGAGACTGTCGAAATAGCCGTCGCTGACATCACTTCCCGCATTGAAAATGCTAATTTAAATGAGGTTCTCGTTGCTGACAGCAAAGGTAAAGAAATACCGTCTCAGCTTGTCTATGAAGGAAACACCAGTCCGGTAAAGCTTATTTTTCAGGCCAATGTCCCTTCAAATGGTAAATCAATTTATACTGTTAAACCTGGAAGACCTCGGAAATATGTTCAGCAGGCCTACGGGCGGTTTGTACCTGAGCGTATGGATGACTATGCCTGGGAGAATGACCGTATTGCTTTCCGTATTTACGGCACTGCTCTCATTAAGAAAGATGGCCCCAGCAACGGTCTGGACGTTTGGGTTAAACGAACTAACGACACTATTGTGAACAAATGGTACAGGGAATATCTGGCCGGAAAGAACAGTTATCACAATGATAACGGGACAGGATGCGATTGTTTCAAGGTGGGTCGTACTCTTGGCGCAGGCGCCATGGCTCCTTTTGTAAATGACTCGCTCTGGCTGGGCATCAACTTTATATCCTACAAAACACTTGATAACGGGCCGACCCGGACTTCATTCATGCTTGTTTATCAACCCTTTGAAGTGAATGGTGAGTCAGTTACCGAAACGCGTATTTTTTCTCTTGATGCCGGAAGCCAGTTAAACTTTGTAACTGAAAAATATGAAGGCATTGACAAGCCATTTTCAGTTGCAGCAGGTATAGCTGAACGGCCTGAAGGAAGAATAGTCAGCAAAGCGGCTGATAAAGGATATATAGCCTACTCACTCGATGACGGCAAGAATGGACCTCTTTATGTCGGTACTATAATCCCTGCAGGTGTAACAGGTGTCATCGAGTCAGACAGCCATCTGCTTATAGAAGAACTTTATACTCCGGGAACAAACCTTTCATATTATACTGGTGCGGGATGGAGTAAATGGGGATTTGAAAATGACGAAGCATGGCTGAAGTATCTTGACTCTTTTACTCTCCGTCTGCATAACCCATTGAAAGTTACTATAAAATAAGACGTTTTTTAACTACATTCGGGCTTTAAATAAGTAACTTATCTTTTAAGTTTGATGACCTTTTTCCGCAAAACAGCTTTGCTTGTTTTACTTCAGTTTGCATTTGCCGCGATATCATTATCTCAGCCTAAATGTGCATTCTCACATTATTCGGTTGACGATGGACTGTCAGAAGGTATGATACTGACAATGCACCAGGACCGCAACGGGTTTATGTGGTTTGGCACCTTCGACGGACTGAACAGGTTTGACGGTTACAATTTTAAGGTATACAAATCGGGGTTCAAAACTCATAACGGCCTTACAAATAACAGGATAGATAACATTATAGAGGACGATCTCGGATATCTGTGGATAATGACCTATGACGGTGAACTTCACAGAATGAATACAAAGACTGAAGAGTTTACCAACTTCAATGAGATAAGCTACAAAACCTCCGAGAGTTATTCTCCTGTACAAAACGTCTATTGCTTTAATGGAGGGGAGACATGGCTGGTAACTGAGTCAGGCAAATGCATAAAGGTTATCTCATATGCCGGTTCATCTGCCTATGACGTAAAAAACTACCCTTATGATAACGTGGCAAGAGAACCCGGCAGGATAAACCTCATACATAAAGATAAAGAGCAGACGGTATGGTTCCTTAGTGATAAAGGTCTTGCCAGACTTACACCTAAGTCAGAAGTTATTGAATCTGTAATCTACCCCCATGCCTCCATGGATGAGTCAGACAATGAAGCATTCTATTGTGCTCATGAGTTCGATGACAACATCTGGTTTGGAGCATCAGGAGGAAAAATCAGGATATGGAATTTCGAATCAAAGACCTTCAATATTATTGATCTCGGGGTTTCGTCTGACATAATAAAAATTTCCCAGTTAAATCAGCGTGAACTGCTTATTCTCTCCTCTCACGATGGCTTTATTGTTTATAATATATTAACCGGAGAAAAGAAGCACTACACATCTGAGCATTATCAGGGTTTGCCAACCAATAATCTTGTCTCAGCTTATGTTGATAAGTTTGGTGAGGCATGGATTGAGACAACCAGCGACGGCGTCACTCATTTTGATCCTTTTACAGGCGAGATAAAACTCTTCAGAATGAAAACAGAGAGGACGAACCCGAATGTTTTGCTTCCTGCCTTTTTCATTTTCGAAGACATAAATGATAATCTCTGGGTATACCCTCGTGGTGGCGGCTTCTCATATTATAACAGGAAAGAAAAGAAACTGGAATACTTCTTTAATGAGCCTGGTGATCCTGATCGCAAATTTCCTAATCTGATTCACTCTGCCATGTCAGATTCACAGGGCAATCTTTGGGTTTGTACAGTAAGTCGGGGGCTTGAGAAGATCACCTTCTTCCCCAACCAGTTTAAAGTGCTGCAGCCTAAACCAGGCTCACTGAATCACTCTGAGAACGAGGTCAGGGCCATCTTTGAAGATAAATCAAGCCACCTCTGGGTTGCCACAAGAGACGGAGTTGTTTACCTCTATAACCAGAATAAGGAATGTATTGGTACTCTCAGGAATAATGGTTCATTCAGTTCCGGCATTCTTTTCAACGGACTCATCTATTGTTTTATGCAGGATCGCAAAGGTAATATATGGATGGGGTCAAAAGGCAATGGACTCTTTAAATTAATACCTGAGGGAAGCGGACGGGTTCCTTCATACCGGATGGTAAACTACTCTCATGTGACGGGAGATCCATATAGCCTTAGTCATGATAATGTATATTCAATTTTTGAGGACAAATTCGGCAGGATATGGGTTGGAACGTTCAACGGTGGACTCAATTATATTGTTGATGACGGAGACAAGGTAAGATTCATTAATGCTTTTAATGACCTTAAGAATTATCCGCTGTCAAGCCACAAAAAGGTAAGATGCATTACCTCCGACTATAATGATAACATCCTTGTCGGAACCACTAATGGTCTTATAGTCTTCAACCAGAGTTTTACTGATCCGGCTCAGGTCACATTCAGAACTTATTATTTCAACCCCTCTGATGAAAACAGTCTGGCAAATAACGATGTACAATATATATATTGTTCAAGGGACAATGAAATCTACCTTGGAACCTTTGGAGGGGGCCTGAATAAAATAACAAGCCCCGGACTGTCAGAAAACAAGCCCAGGTTTAAATCTTATACTCAGGCAACAGGTGCCCCTGACGATATAATCCTGTCAATCGTTGATGACATGAACGGTAACCTGTGGCTATGCAGTGAGCGTGGTATCCTTAAGTTTCATAAGAAAGATGAAACATTTGAAATATATGGAGAGCAGAGTGGCGTAGAGAGCAGGTATTTTTCAGAAGCAACAGGCATCAGAACAGCCAACGGAGAGATACTTATGGGTTTTGATAACGGTGTCTATTATTTTTATCCTGAACAGGTCAGAAAAATGTCCGCAGTACCTCCTCTCGTTGTGACACGTGTACAGGTATCAGGTGTTGATGTCAATGGTGCAGATATGTTTTCAAGTGAGGATCAGGGAAGGTATACCCTTAACATTTACCATAAACAGAAAACCTTAAGCATTGAGTACTCAACTCTCGATTACAGAAATCCAAATAATATTAAATATGCCCGCAAGCTGGAGGGATTTGATCAGGATTGGCAAATGGAGGGAGATCATCGCATAGCCACTTACAATAATCTCGTTCCGGGAACCTACGTTTTCAAGGTAAAATCAACCAACTCGGATGGTGTGTGGGTTGATAATGAACAGGCAATCCCCCTNATTGTACATCCATCATTCTGGCAGACAACCGTTGCAAAGATTCTGTATGTTGTCATGTTCTTCCTTATTACTTTCATTGTCATATATATACTTATGACTATTTATAAGCTCAGGCATAAAGTAGAGATCGAACAGCTCATTACAAATATGAAACTTAAGTTCTTTACTGACATATCACATGAGCTCCGCACTCCTCTTACTCTCATTTCTTCGCCTGTTGGCAACATACTTAAGAACCATGATCTTCAACCCGAGGTCAGAGATCAGCTCACAATAGTACAGAGCAATACCGAGAGAATGCTCCGTCTTGTCAATCAGATTCTCGATTTCAGAAAAATCCAGAATAACAAGATGAGGCTGAGGATAGAAGAGTTTGCTCCCGGCGTTTACATAAAAAGCATATGTTCAAACTTTGTTAAGATTGCAGAAGAAAAAGGAGTAACACTCGTTATAAACGATAACTCCGGCAATGAGACAATATGGGCTGACAAGGATAAGGTTGAGAAGATAGTTTACAACCTTATTACAAATGCAATTAAGTTCACTCCAAAGGGCAAAAAGGTGACAATCACTTTAAACAAGGTTGATGATAAGCTTGAGTTGACCGTTGCCGACGAAGGCATTGGCCTGTCGAAAGAAAAGATGAAGAATCTCTTTACCAGGTTTGAAAGCAACTCCGACCTTGGCTTGTCGTTTCAGCCGGGCACGGGAATAGGGCTCTCTCTTAGCAGGGAACTGGCAGAGCTTCATCAGGCTGAACTGACGGCTGAAAGCGAGGAGGGTAAGGGGGCTACCTTTAAGGTGACATTCAGGCTGGGTTGTTCACATTATGAAAATGATACCGAGTTTGTATTGTCTGACAATCAAAAGGTTTCTCCTGGTATGCATCTCTCCCACCCTGCCGGTGAGACTGATACATTTGAATCGGAAGACGTGGATGACAATGAGCCTGTTTTACTTATTGTGGAAGACAATGAGGAGCTCAGGAGCTTCCTCCGGATTATCCTCGCCGACGGTTTCCATGTTATTGAAGCAAGCAACGGAAGGGAAGGGTGTCAGATCGCCCGTGAACAACTGCCTGATTTAATCATCTCTGACCTTATGATGCCGGAGATGAACGGACTTGAGCTTGCTCATGAGATCAAAGAGAATGAAATCACTTCTCATATACCTATTGTGGTTTTAACAGCCAAGACTGACCTTGACACCCAGGTTGACGCTCTTAAAACAGGAGCAGATGACTTCATAACCAAACCCTTCAGTTCAACATATCTTAGAGCCAGAATAGAAAATATCCTGATGCAAAGAAGGCGGTTGCAGGAGAGATTCCTGGCCAATATGCCTTCTTTCCATGAAGGAAAGAAACATACGGTTGAAATAAACCCGGAGGCACCAAGGATTGAATCATATGATGAAAAACTCCTCGCCAGCCTCATGAAGGTGATGGAAGAGAATATGGATAACTCTGATTTTACAGTTGATGACCTGGTTGCCGGGATAGGAATAGGACGATCTGTTTTCTTTAAAAAGATAAAGAGCCTGACAGGCCTTGCACCGGTCGAGTTCATCAGGGAAGTGCGTATCAAAAGAGCTGCCCAGCTGATTGAGACTGGCCAGTTTACTATCTCACAGGTGACATATATGGTTGGCAATAACGACCCGCGGTATTTTTCAAGGGTGTTCAAACAGCGTTACGGTCTTACCCCAAAAGAGTATAAAGAAAAACACTCCGGAAGAAAACCTGAATAGTGCACTTTTTGTCTTAAAAAATGCACAGTGTTTAGTGGCACTTATGCGTAATTTGCTCAAGTAAAATTGAAAAGAATCATGAAACCAACCCGGCATATTTTTTCAGCACTCATTGTAATCCTGATCCTTGTGCCTTCGTGCAAATCAGGCAGAAAGACAAGTGAGAATGGTGCAACAAATGATTCATGGGCAGTCAGAATGGCAAATTCTGAGATGAAGAGGTTCCCCTCACTCTGGATGGTCGATTTTATGAAAGAGAAACGATGGAATTACACGCAGGGTCTCGAAGGACTTGCCTTCCTCAGACTGAGTGAAGCCACCGGAAATAAGGTATACTATGAGTATGCAAAAGGGTTTGCCGATTCACTTATTGACTCACAGGGGCGGATATTGAATTATAAAATGTCTAACTTTAATATTGACCAGGTGAATCCCGGCAGGATGATCTTCATCCTTTATGAGAAGACTAACGATCCGCGTTATAAAAATGTCATTGACACTCTCAGGCAACAGCTGAGGTTACAGCCGCGCACACCGGAGGGTGGCTTCTGGCATAAAAAGGTCTATCCTAACCAGATGTGGCTTGACGGGCTATATATGGGAGAACCATTTTATGCTGAGTATGCCAGACAATTCAATGAACCCGGTGACTTTACAGATATTGTAAATCAGTTCAATCTGGCGGCCACACATACATATGACCCTGCAACAGGACTGTTCCGTCATGCATGGGACTCATCAAAGGAAATGCCCTGGGCCGATAAGGTTACCGGGCAGTCACCTCATGCATGGGGACGTGCCATGGGCTGGTTTGCAATGGCTTATGTCGACGTAATTGGCTATATCCCGGAGACACAACCTGGTCGCACTGAAATGATTAAAACATTCAATACTCTTGTGGAAGGTATTGTAAAGATACAGGATCAGACCACCGGAGGATGGTACCAGGTTCTTGACAGATCAGGCGCTCAGGGTAATTATATTGAGACATCATGCACTTCGATGTTTACTTACGCAATACTTAAGGGCGTCAGAAAGGGTTATCTCGATAAAAAATATCTTGTAAACGCACAACTGGCATACCAGGGGCTTATTAAAAACTTCATTACTGAAAACGGGGACGGAACAATAAACCTTACCAGGGTCTGCAGCGTGGCTGGCCTTGGGGGAAATCCTTATCGCGACGGTTCATATGAATACTATATAAATGAAAAGATAAGGGATAACGATCCCAAAGGAGTGGCGCCATTCATCATGGCAAGCCTTGAATACGAAAGTATCTCTGAATAAGCTACTTAAAATAAAGACATATTTTTTTAAAACACAAAAATTCCACCCTTTTGAACCAAAAGTTCACATCGGTGGGAAGCTATAGACATATATTTGGCTGATTGATTTCATTTCCTAACTCAAATTAATAACCTATGGTAATTAAACCTCCAACATTCAGAAAATTGGTTCTGCTTACCTTTGCACTTTGCATCGGGTTGATGGCGCATGCCCAGGCCAGAATCATTCAGGGACAAGTCTCTGACAACAAGGGCGAATTACTTGCCGGAGCCAGCGTTTCTGTACCAGGCACAACAATCGGTGCATTTACAGATGCTGACGGGAAGTACTCATTAAATGTTCCCCAGGGAACTACCACTCTCCAGTTTTCAATGATTGGCTACAAGCCTGTCACTGAAACTATTGGTGAACGTACAACAGTTAATGTTGTTATGGAAGAACAGACAACAAATCTTGATGAGATTGTTGTCATCGGTTATGGTACCGTAAAGAAACGGGACCTTACCGGTTCTGTCGCCTCGATTAAGGCTGAGGATGTTGCAAATATCGCATCAAGTAACGCTCTTCAGGCCATACAGGGTAAAGTTGCAGGTCTTGATATTACAAAGTCAAGCGGTGCGACAGGATCGTCTGTAAATATGACCCTCCGTGGAGTACGATCTGTCAATGCAGGTAATGCCCCTCTTTTCCTTGTTGATGGTGTTGAGTATGGTTCAACGCTCGACATAAACCCTTCAGACATTGCTTCCTATGAAGTACTGAAAGATGCATCGTCAACAGCCATCTATGGAACAAGAGGTGCTAACGGTGTTATTATTATTACAACAAAGAGCGGTGCTGCAGCAGGGGCAAAAAAAGCTATGGTGTCCTTCAACTCTTATGTTTCATTTAACAATGTAACTAACCTCCCAAAGGTTATGAGTGCTCAGCAGGAGTATCTTTTTCAGGTTGAGAAAAAACGTTTTGCAGCTGAAGACGTAGCAAACACATGGGGGTCAACAAGCCTCTCTGACTATTCCCCTGAGACTGTATTTTCAAATGTCATTACCTCGCCGTGGGAGAAATCGGTTTATCAGCTCTATAAGGAAGGCGGAGTAGACTGGTACAAAATGATGCTTCACCAGGGTGTTAGCCAGAACTACGAATTATCCGTTAACGGAGCAAGTGATAAAACATCCTATAACTTTTCACTTGGCTATATGGATGAGAACGGGATACTCAAAAACGACGAATTAAAGAGGTATAACTTACGTGTAGGTATTGATCAGAAGATATCTGACAAACTAAAAGCAGGTGTTAATGTATTGTTTACCTACAAAAACTGGGATAAGAGAAACGATGACGTTTATTCACAGCTCATTAAAATGCACTCTCTTGCACAACCTTATCTTGCTGATGGCACTATCCTTGATAAACCATCTGAATTATCGCAAAGTCATACAAACCCTCTCCTTAACGAGGTACCCGGTTTTTATGCCAACAATGTTCTTTCCACAAGATTGTTTGGTAATGCTTATATCAACTGGGAAATCATCAAAGGGCTTACATTCAGATCAGTCCTGGGAGTAGATGTCACGTCCAGCAGAGATGGAGAATATGAAGATTACATGTGTTCAGGCATCTACCAGTCTGGCAAGGGTTCGTATCTTGATAACACAAACAGCTCGGGTTCAAGCTTCACATGGTCAAATACGCTTAACTATGCCTTCAAACTTGGTGAAATTCAGAACATTGAACTTCTTGCCGGTCAGGAAGCAAGAAAAAGCATACTTGAGTCACACGAAGTGTCCGGGTTCGGGCTTCAGGACCATTACGGAACAAATTCATTTTACTACTTGTCAAATATTGTTTCAACAGGAAGACAACTTGATGACATATATAGTGAACAGGCAATGCTCTCGTACTTTGGCCGTGTCAATTACAGGCTTCTCGGCAAATATTTGTTAACTGCCACACTGAGAACCGACGGTGCTTCTGTTCTTGCAGAAGGAAACAAGTGGGATTATTTCCCATCTGTTGCTGCTTCATGGAATATTTCTGACGAAGGATTTATGAAGGACAATAATGTCATCGACAACATGAAAATAAGAGCCAGCTGGGGCGTAGCAGGGAACTCTTCTGTTTCACCATATATGACACGCACCAGCCTTGGCAAGGACCAGGTTTATTATACATTCGGCAGCCTTATTTATTCCAGCATGGTACCTGCAGTACTTGGCAACTCTGATGTCACATGGGAAAAAACAGGTACATATGATGCAGGATTGGATATTTCTCTCTTCAGGGAAAGAGTAACTGGTACCTTTGATGTATACTATTCAAAGACAACCGGACTTCTTATTTATAAAGGGCTGCCGGCCTCGTCAGTTTATCCTCAGGTACTGGCAAATGTGGGTGAGACTGAAAATAAAGGTTTTGAAGCTGCAATTGGATTAAAAGCGATCCAGAAAAAAGACTTCTCATGGAATATTGATTTCACATACTCAATGAATAAGGACAAACTCGTTTCTCTCGCAAGTGGTGAAACACAAAACGTATCTAACCCTGATCAGGCTCTCATAGTTGGCAAACCGGTACAGTCATTCTATAACTACGAAGCCGATGGTTGCTGGAAGATAGACGAAGCTGTCACTGCTGCCACTTACTCTAAAGTTCCCGGTGATGTCAAGATCCGTGATTTAAAAATTGATGGTGTCATAAATGAGTATGATAAAAGAGTATACAGCAAAAATCCGAAGTTCATTCTCGGTATGACAAACACATTTACTTATAAAGCCATCTCTCTCTCGGCACAACTCTATGCACGCGTTGGACAGTGGATACAATATAGTTACAACACAGCATATAAACCCACAGAACCCGATGGTTCATCAGCTGTCGATTTCTGGACTCCTGAAAACCAGAATGCTAAATTCCCCCGTCCGGGTATATCATCACAGAATGATTTTCCTGCCCTCTCATTTGAAAATGCTTCATTCGTAAAAATAAAAGAGGTCACACTCTCTTATCTTGTACCTAATAAATACACAGAAAAAATCGGTCTGAGCAAACTAAGAGTATATGGTTCGTTACAGAACTACTTCACCTTCAGCAACCTCGACAACTACGATCCTGAACGTGGCGGATCAATCTCTGACCCGATGACAAAACAGGCCGTATTTGGTATAAACGTCGATTTTTAATATTCTCCAATACAAAGAATATAGCTTATGAAAACTAAAATAAAATATTACATCCTTGTATTTGCCATGATAGTTATGGCAGGTACTTCCTGCTCAGACTTCCTGGAAGAGAATAATCGTACAGGATCGACTGAGGACCTTATCTACTCTACCAAAAACGGTATAGAGGGTCTCGTGGCAGCTTGCTATTCATATACCAGGAGCTGGTACGGAAAAGAGGCTTCAACAGGCTTAAGTGAAGGTGGAACAGACACCTGGCTCACAGGTTATGATAACAGGCAGAAGGTCCTGATTAACTACTCTGGCATTACTCCTGAAGTTGCAACAACCACAAAAGAGACAATGAATGCCTGCTTCGATGAGTATTGGGAGCTGCTCTATGGTGCAGTCAACCTCTGCAATACAGGCATTAAATATGTTAATGCAGCCTCTTCATCGGTTCTTAATGATGACCAGAGGAATGCGTATCTCGGTGAGCTTAAAACTCTTAGAGCGTTCTATTACTGGCACCTTGTTGAAACATGGGGCCCGGTTCAGATAAATACCGAGCCTGTTACAACAGCATCAACAATAGGCCATCGCAACTCGGTTGAAGATGTCTATAACTTTATGCTCAACGACGTTGACGAGGCTATCGTCCAGCTTGCAAAACAAACCACCAAGACAGGCCGTATTAACCTGTGGGCTGCAAAAGCCCTCAGGGCAAGACTCCTTCTTTACCAGGCAAGCCAGCTGGGAGTAACTGCTTCATATGCACTTGCTGCTGCAGAAGCTGAAGAAGTTATCGCAGGAAGCGGCTGCTCATTCTACTCAAATTATTCTGACGTCTGGTCAGCAGCTCATTGCGACGGCATAAGCAACAATGAAGTTATCTGGTACGTTGACTATTCAGCTGCTCTTGCAAATAACATTCTGCCCAAGAGACTTAAACTTGACGATCAGGGTAAACAAATGCAATGGGCACAGATGATCTTGCGAGACAGTAAGAACTCTATCGGAGGAAATTGTGCTCATGAAATGTATGTTGGTGTATGGAATTCATTATCTGCTACTTCTGGAATTCTTAAACGAACGGATACTGAAGACAACAAGACTATAAGCTGGAAAAACATAAAGTATTATGTAGGACTCGATTACCAGCCGTATTCAAAAGGTTTTACACGTTACGTACCATCAGGTTACCTGCTCGATGTTTTCAACAGAAAAACAGACCAGCGTTACCAGGTATCCTTCCGTGATGTTTATTATGCTGCCTCTGTATTTCAGACAGCATTTGCAGGAGGTGTGGCACCTCCCACAGGATACTCTCTCATGCGAGATACAGCCATTTATCTTAGCCCGACCACTGTAACTGCTGCCCAGGTTGCAAGAGCAGCAACAAGGTACGTGCTCTTCTCACGTACCGATGTAGGCAATGCAGCCGTATACCCACTATATCAGAGTGAAGCAGCTGTTCTTCCTACTATTGCCACAAGTACATCGGGAAATGATAACTATAAGGGTAACAGGATGTATATTGCTCTTAAGAAATTTGATGACATATCATCAACAGCTACAGTAATCAGGGATCTTGGTGACAGGGATGCATTTGTATTCCGTCTCTCAGAAATGTATCTCATTGCTGCAGAAGGCTATATGATGTCAGGAAGCTCCGTAAACGCAATCAGCAGGCTGAATGACCTTCGTAATGCACGTGCAATTGCAGGTCAGACTAATACTCTTAGTGCAGCTGAAGAAACACAGGTCGCAAATAAAGACATTGCAGTTATTCTTGATGAAAGAGCACGCGAACTCTGCGGTGAGCAACAGCGCTGGTTCGACCTTAAGAGAACAGGCACACTTGTGTCAAGAGTTAAACAGTACAATGGATCCGCAGTTGACTATATAAAAGATTTCCATATTTTGAGACCTATTCCTCAGTCACAGATGGACGCAGTGTCTAACAGGACTGAGACAGAAGATCCAAATGGGTTCTGGCAGAATGCAGGTTACAGTAATTAATTTTAACTTGGCTCAGTGATTGAGACAACGTGTTTTGGTTGATGGGGAGAGGTCGTTACAGATCTCTCCCATTACCAAAACTCTTATTAAAATAAACCATTTAATATTTTTTTTATGAAACTTCTTTCTTTTCAGGCAATTATTATCAGTTCCATTTTGCTACTATCATGTACCCATGCAGACAAATGGGCTATGATGGCGAAAATAGACAACGAGATAGTAAAAACCTCTTTCCCTTCAGACACCTTTAATATAAGGGATTTTGGAGCAGATAACACAGATCCGGCCTTTCTTAATGGTCCGGCAATTAACTCGGCCATTGAAAAGTGCAGTGAAGCAGGCGGTGGTGTGGTCTTTGTTCCGAAAGGGACATGGCTAACGGGTCCGGTTACCCTGAAAAGCAATGTAAACCTTCATCTTGCTGATGGAGCAACGCTGCTTTTCTCAACCGACAGTACACTATATACTCCATCGGTGCTTACACGCTGGGAAGGCATTGACTGCTACAATACCCATCCGTTAATCTATGCCGTTGAAGCGAAGAATATTGCTATCACCGGCAAGGGAACACTTGACGGGCAGGCTTCAGACAAACATTGGTGGTGGATGAACGGTAAAGCTGAATTCGGATGGAAAGAAGGAATGAGTTCACAGCTTTCCGGAAGCAGACGCAGACTCCAGCAATTCGAACAGGACCAGACTCCTGTGGATAAAAGAGTATTTAATCTTCAGGATGCACTGCGCCCTCATTTTATACAATTCTACAAATGCAATACAGTGCTGGTAGAGGGTTTAACTATTAAAAATTCTCCTTTCTGGGTGACACACCCGCTTTTGACAAATAACTTTATCCTTCGCGGAGTAACAATAATGAGCGATGGCCCCAATACAGACGGCTGCGACCCGGAATCGTGTGACCATGTGATTATTGAGAATTGCTATTTTAATACAGGTGATGACTGTATTGCAATTAAGTCGGGAAGAAATAACGACGGCAGAAGATGGAACATCCCTTCAAAAAATATTATCGTACGCAATTGCCGTATGGCCGCAGGCCATGGCGGCGTGGCAATAGGAAGCGAAATTTCGGGAGGCTACTCTAACCTCTTCGTTGAAAACTGCGATATGGACAGCCCGGAGCTTCTGAGGGTTATCAGGATCAAAAGCTCAAACTGCCGCGGCGGAGTAATTGAAAACGTAAACGTCAGAAATATTAAGGTAGGACAGTGCAAAGAAGCGATACTCCACATAAGTCTGTTGTACGATCCGGACGAGGAATGTCAGAGAAAATTCCCTCCGTATGTAAAAGATGTTACCCTTGAAAACGTAATATCAGAGGCAAGTGCCTACGGTGTTTTCATAGAGGGACTCAAAGAATCAACAAATATCTCGGGCATAACAGTAAAAGACTGCTCATTCAACGGAGTAAAAAATGGCAATTATGTCAAAGGAGCTGAGAGAGTTTACTTTAAAAACTTGTTGATAAACGGGAAACAGGTAAAAAACTAGATTTTGGTTTTTATATACACACTGCACAAAAGAATTTCTGATCTTCCTTTGCCGATTTTTTCATAATTTTATGGTTAGTATGGAATAGTCTTTTTCCAGAAGAGAATCAACATTCTTAATGACAGAATCTCTAATGAGTGAATCAACAAACAGCAATATAAAAGCGATATGATTAAGATAGGAAAATACTCAATGGGTACCGGTGACAGGTTTTCTCACCAGGGAGAAGCACAGCTTGCAGCAATAATGAAAGCAAAAGAGTTTCCCGGTATTGATATTACAATAGTCTGGAATAAATCTAACAGAGAGCATAATATTGTTCACTCTGACCCTGCCGATACCAGGCGCGAAGCTGACGCAGCTGTAAAAGCAATGAACTTCAGGGGCCAGTATTTCGTTGATGCCGATCACATTAATATGACAAATGTAGACCGGTTCATCCCTCACTCTGATTTCTTCACACTCGATGTGGCAGATTATATAGGCAAAAAAGCACCTGATGCAGAGATAGAAGCTTTTGTTAAAAGGCACAAGCCTATATGCGGATCACTTTTAATACCTGGTATAGAAACCAGATTTGAAGTCTCTGAACCCTATCTGAGACATTTTGCAGAGAAATTTCTGTTTGCTGTCAATGAGGCTTCAAATATATATAAGCACATTGCATCAAAAAAAGGTGTTGGAAACTTCATTACAGAAGTATCTATGGATGAGGTTGATGAGCCACAGAAACCTCTTGATATGCTTTTTATTCTTAAAACCCTTGCCGATCTGAAGGTACCTGTTCAGACTATTGCACCTAAGTTTACCGGAAGATTCAATAAAGGAGTTGATTATGAAGGCAACCCTGTCCAGTTCGGAAAAGAATTTGAAGAGGACATACTTGTTATTGACTATGCAGTAAAATCGTTTGGTCTGCCTGAGAACCTTAAACTGAGCGTTCACTCAGGCAGTGACAAATTTTCAATATACCCTGTTATGGGTTCAATAATAAAAAAATATAACAAAGGAATACATGTAAAGACAGCTGGCACTACATGGCTTGAAGAAGTTTCAGGCCTGGCTCTCTCGGGAGGTAAAGGTCTTGAGATTGCAAAAACAATTTACAGGAGAGCATATGAGAGAAAAGATGAACTCTGTGCACCATATGCAACTGTTATTGATATCAAGTCAGAAATGCTTCCTCTTCCGGAGGTTGTTGACACTTACACAGCAGAGCAGTTCGCTGATGCTCTCCAGCATGAGCAGTTAAATCCGGCATACAACCCTAGTTTAAGACAGCTGTTGCATGTTGGTTATAAAGTTGCATCAGAATTGAATAAAGATTACACTGACGCACTTGTTGCAAACGAGAAAATAGTTGCACGTTGTGTTACAGGAAATCTCTATGACCGTCATATTCTGAGACTTTTCAGGTAATTTTTTTGATATTTGCATTGTAGTAAAAGATATTTTCAGTGGTGAAGAAAAGAGTAGAGAGACTTCACTCTTTTTGAATAAAATGCATAAATAATGAAAGAGTTTATCCATCCTGATTTCCTTCTGCAAAATGACGCAGCCAGGGATCTCTATCACAAACACGCAGAGAAACAGCCGATAATTGATTATCACTGCCACCTTAATCCTGCTTTTATTTCAGCCGACAGGAAATTTGATAACCTCGGCCAGTTATGGCTCGAAGGAGACCATTATAAGTGGCGTGCCATGCGCGCCAATGGTGTAGATGAAAAATACTGCACCGGAAAAGAGACCACTGACTGGGAAAAATTTGAAAAATGGGCTGAGACTGTCCCTTATACATTGAGAAACCCTCTTTACGCCTGGACTCATCTGGAGCTCAAAAGAGTTTTCGGTGTAGATGAGATTCTCAAACCGTCAACTGCCAGAGCAATCTACAATGAGTGCACCGCCCTGCTTCAGAAACCAGGATATTCAGCCCGCGGTCTCATGAAAAAGTTTAATGTTGAAACAGTATGCACCACCGATGACCCTGTTGATAACCTGGCATATCACCTTTCTTTGAAAAAGGAAGGCTTTGAAATAAAAGTTCTTCCTACGTGGAGACCCGATAAATCAATGGCAGTGGAAGATCCTGAGAAATACCACGATTATATTGACAGGCTCTCAAATATCTCAGGTGTTGACATAAACAGTTTTGGGACCCTCATCCAGGCTCTGAAAAAAAGACATGACTTCTTCGCAGAGGCAGGCTGCGTGCTCAGCGATCATGGCATTGAGGAATTTTATGCCGAAGACTACGCCGATAAAGAAATAAACGCCATCTTCAATGATGTTTATGAAGGCAATATGCCATCTGATGAAGAGATTCGTAAATTCAAGTCGGCCATGCTTTACGAGCTTGCCCTGATGGATCACGATAAAGGGTGGACTCAACAGTTTCATTATGGTGCATTAAGAAACAATAATAGTCGTCTCTTCCGTAAACTTGGAGCTGATACCGGGTTTGACTCTATAGGAGATTTTAACGTTGGAAAAAACATGTCAAAATTTCTTAACAGCCTTGACGACAGCGGACGACTGGCAAAGACAATAATTTATAACCTTAACCCTTGTGATAACGAGCTTG
>JGI20214J51088_10000344_pt1 | contig 33145 bp, 25 predicted proteins | sample WetSurMetagenome_FD_51088 | JGI IMG/M metagenome (IMG submission 51088) | reverse complement strand
TTAATTACTATGTTGAATCAGTACGAAACCGTTTTCATTGCAACTCCCGTTTTATCTGAGAACCAGATGAAGGAAGCGGTACAGAAATTCAAGAAGGTCATAACCGATAACAGCGGGGAGATCGTTCATGAAGAGAACTGGGGTCTAAAAAAGCTGGCCTATCCAATCCAGAAGAAGTCAACAGGCTTCTATTACCTGGTTGAGTTTAAAGGTACAGGCGATCTAATTGAAAAACTTGAAGTCCAATATCGCAGAGATGAAAGGATCATAAGGTTTTTAACTTTCAGGATGGAAAAATTTGCCGTCGAATATGCAGAGAAGAAAAGAAAACAAAGAGAATCAGGTAAATCCAAGGAGGAATAAGATATGGCACAGAACGAATCAGAAATCAGATATTTGACTCCACCTACTGTCGAGATCAAAAAAAAGAAATACTGCAGATTTAAGAAAAACAGGATACGTTATATCGATTATAAGGATCCGGAATTTCTAAAGAAATTTTTGAATGACCAGGGGAAAATTCTGCCACGCAGAATCACCGGTACTTCACTTAAATATCAGAGGAAAGTGGCAAAAGCCGTTAAAAGAGCCAGACACATTGCTCTTCTTCCTTATGTTACTGACCTATTAAAATAAGGAGGATTATTTATGGAAATTATATTAATACAGGACGTCAATAAGCTAGGGCAGAAAGACGATTTAGTGAATGTTAAAGACGGTTACGGAAGAAATTACCTGATACCAGGAGGTTTTGCTGTAGCTGCAACATCATCAGCTAAGAAAATGCATACAGAGAATCTCCGGCAGAGAGCTCATAAAGAAGAGAAGATAAAGATTGCAGCTCAGGAAATTGCTGGTAAACTTGCCGGTGTGAAGATTATTGTTGGTGCAAAAACCAGTACTTCAGGCAAAATCTTCGGTTCAGTTAATACCATTCAGATATCAGAATCGCTTAAGGAAAAAGGGTTTGATATTGATCGTAAAAATATTACACTGCCGGAAGATCAGATAAAGGAAGTTGGTAATTATAAAGCTATTATTAAACTTCACAGGGATGTAAAAGTTGAAGTTGAATTTGAAATCAAAGGAGAATAGATTATCCTTTAAAATAATATGTAGGGACATGCCATGGCATGTCCCTATTTTTATTTCATAGCAATTGTTTCGATCTCGATCAGTGCACCAAGTGGCAGATCCTTTACAGCAAATGCAGATCTTGCAGGCTGCTTTTCAGAGTAATATCCCGAATATACTTCATTCATTGCCTTGAAGTTTGTTATATCACTTAAAAGGCAGGTTGATTTAACAACATCAGCAAAAGAATATCCGGCAGAACTAAGGATAGCAGAAATATTCCTGAATACCTGTTCGGTCTGTATCGTAATATCTCCTTCGACAAGCTTTCCGGTTACTGGATTAATTGGAATCTGGCCTGAAATATAAAGAGTATTATTCATTTCAACTGCCTGACTATAAGGACCAACCGCAGTAGGAGCATTTGATGTACTGATAATCTTCTTCATGATATTATTAGTTTGAATTAGTAGGTGTCATGGAAATCTTTTCTTCTCTCGTATTTTAAATCACCCAGTACTGAGGCTTTTACTCTAATCGTAAAGTTCCACCCTTTCATATAACCTATTGGTGTCCAGTTAAAGTTCATTTCCCAGCAATGAAGATCCCGTTTCATTGAGAGCTGTGTCACCGTTATTGCCTTATTCTTGAAATCATATCCGCTTGTATAAGTCATCGACATCTTCTTTGTAATTGATACATTTCCGTTAACTGATAGTGTCTGGGAAATGTTCGGTTTATTAAGCGTCTTGTAATAATTGAAACTGTAGCTCAGGTTAAATGACCAGGGTACATCAAATACAAGGTAACCATATTCGTCTCTAAGCCCTTCAGTCGCTGTCTGCTGTGATGGTTCACCAGGCATGGGCATTCCACTGTTCCCTTCAAACGACTGATTTAATGCACTCTGAGGAGGACCCGTTTTCTTCTTATCCTTGTTTCCCTTTAATAGTTCGCTGAGGCTGAAATCGAGACTTGTGGTGAAACTGTTAAGTCTCATCAGTTTTTTATTCTGTGCAAATTCAAAGATACCCGTGGTTGCACCTTTGCTGTTAAGAGCATATAATGAAAAATTACTGCTTGCAGAAATATTGATGTTATTCATTATTGTCGTTCTTATCTGCATCGTTACAGGTGCCCATTTCATCGAGTCGGCAAATACATTATATGCGGTATTTATGCCAAAATTATCGATAATCTTAACCTTCTTTGCTTTCCCGGTTGTATCATTACGTGCAAAAACTTTAGCTTCAACAATATTGACCAGGCTTAAAGAGATGTTACCACTTTTTTGAGATAATGATGGTGTTCCGAAAATATTGCCATCATATATGGAATAGCGTCTGAAATTGTTACCAGTGGTATCAGTCTGTACCTGTCTGTACATTTTTGAACTAAGTCCCGCAAAAGAGGGAACAAAATTAAAGCCTATTGAAGGTTTGATTACATGACGGATAGCCTGAATTCTTGAACTCGGATCAAAAGTATACATTCCGAATAACTGTGGATTAAAGCTTGCACTGATTGAAGGATTCAATGCCTGTCCATAAAATGCTCCTCTTATTGTATCGATGACTTCTTTAGGTTCCTTTATATTAGTCAGAGGATTAATATAATCAGCATCCCATCTTTTTTCGTATTTCTGAGTGTATGCAACACCTGAATAGGTTAATGAGGGTGAGATTGAAAAATTCCTGAATGGACGGATCTGGAAACTTAAAGGGATTTCATGTTTGAACCCGTTTTTCATGTTTTTCCAGACAGCAGGAGTAAAAAGAAGACTGTCGTATGTATTTATTTGATTATCAAGTGCTGCTGAATAGCTAAGTTGAAGTTCCTGGTACCATTTGCCTGCACCCGAACTGTTTTTTCGTTTCAACGGGTAAATCCTGCCGACATTAAAGCTGACCTTGGGCAGGTTAAGGCTTACTGTTTTGTTTTTTACGTTCTGACTATGATTCGCACTTGCAGAAAGATTGAAAGGAGTTCCCTCCCACGATTTGGAATAACTGATGCTTGATTGTCTTTGAGTTGTTACATGATCAGCTACTACATAACTGTTATTCCGATCGTACCCAGGAGAGCTCATATTGACACTTGCTGAGAATCTGGAACCAGGTGAAGCTTTTGGATCCTGTGAAAAAGCCCAGCCTATCCTGTAATTTGTAGATTCATTGAAATCTGATAAACCTTTATGACCAGAGATATTATCAGCATAACTAAAAGAAAAGTTACCACTGTATTTATATAACCTGTTATAACTAGTTTGGGCAGTACCACTCCATGTTCCATTCGCGTAAATGTTTCCCTTGATTGCCAGATCAAAATAATCGCTTAATGCAAAATAATAGCCACCTTCTGTAAGTGAATAACCCCTAAGCTGTTCTTGTCCGATACGAGGAAAAAGCAGTCCGGAGGCGGCTTTTTTGGTCTGAACAGGAAAATAGCCGAAAGGAATAAAAAGTGGTAAAGGGATCCCTTCGAGCACAAGGTTTCCGGGACCTGAAATTATCTTTTTACCAGGGTAAACTCTTGCCTTCGGAAGATTAATATAGAAATGAGGAGTATCTAATTCGCAGGTTGAATAGGTGCTTTTTGATATATTCGACGTTCCGTCTTCAAGTAGTTTTGCATAATTACTATGCACCAGACCATCTTCCTGTTTTGTTACAATGTTTTTGATCAGAGCTTTTTTTGTCTTAAAGTTATATGTAAGCTCCTTGCATTTAAACTCCTGTGACCCTTCTTTAAACACCGGTGTGCCTATTACTTTCCCCGTTGTATCCATTCGACCGGCAGCAAAAAGCAGGTCTGTCTGCATATTGAAAATAATCGAATCGGCTTTGATTTCAATTTCTCCATAATTAACCACAGCTTCCTGAATGAGGACCACTTTTTTATTGATAATATCTCTTTTAATGTGACCTACTGCAGTATAGGTAATCTTCTTGTCAATAGCATTTGATGAAGGGCGCCGTATACTTTTCGGGACCGTATCGGTAATTACTGAATCCTGTTGAATCAGTAATGTGTCAATTACATTTTTACCTTCCTGTGAGAACAAGGAAAAAGAATGGACCATCACTAGGAACACTACAAGTAACCGTTTTTCTTTAAAAAAATACAACTTAAATACTATTTTTGTATAGTTTTTGTGTGATACCTGGATGCCAGCGCAAAACTAATTAAAAAACATGAACTAAAAATGAGTACAGAGATTATTAACGGTAAACTTCATACTAATAATATATATACAGCAAAGTTGATTATTCTTTTTATTTTTTTATTAACCCATCCGGATCCAATATCAGCTCTGAATAACGAAAAGGGATGGACAATTGTGATTGACGCAGGACATGGAGGAAAGGATCCCGGAGCCAAAGGATCCTTTAGCTGGGAAAAGGATATCAATCTTGCGATTGCACTTAAGACCGGTCAATATATTAAACAGAATATCAAAGATGTAACTGTTATTTATACCAGAAAAGATGATTCCAGAATCAATTTGATCGACAGACCAAAGATTGCTAACAAGGCTAATGCCGATCTTTTCATCTCTATCCACACCAACTGGGCCGAATCAAAAAAAGTTATGGGAGCAGAAACATATATTATGGGTCCTGCCAAAGACCAGGCAAATCTCGAAGTTGCAATGAAAGAGAATGCAGTTATGCTTCGTGAGGATGACTATTCAACAAAAAAATATGATGGATTTGACCCTACATCACCAGAATCATATATCCAGTTCTCCCTGACACAAAAAGTTTTCCATGAACAGAGTACAGGCCTTGCTTCCAAAGTACAGACCGAGTTCAGGGAGAGAGTCAATAGAAATGACCGGGATGTGAAACAGGCAGGATTCTGGGTACTTTACAATACAAAGATGCCGAGTATACTTATTGAAACGGGCTTCATTACAAATCCGGCAGAAGAAAAGTACTTAAATTCTCAGGAAGGGCAGGATTATATTGCCTCTGCCATCTTCAGAGCCTGCAGGGATTATTTAGATGAAATAGACAGTAAGAGCAGTTCATACCAGTTTAAAGAGGAGAATTCGGAACAAATTTCTGAAAAGCAACCCGAGCAGAAACAGGAAATGAAAACCGATTTACCCAAACCGGTAATTTCATCGGATGAAAAAATAGTGTTTATGATCCAGATTGCAACCTCCTCTTCAAAAACTGAGGTAAGACCTGAGAATTTCAACGGATTAAAAGATGTTATTGAATTAAAGACTGAAGAGCGATACAGATACCTCAGTGGCAACTTCAAAGATTACCCTTCTGCTGCCATTTACAGGGAAAAACTTGAGTCTGTATATCCGGGAGCGTTTGTAATAGCGGTTAAAAACAACAAAATATTACCTTTACAACAGGCATTCGAGCAAAATAAACAAAAATAAAATACTGATCAGATGAAAAAGCTCTCAAACGAAGTTAAAGTAGGCGTAACAGCATTATTAACAATATTGGTATTTATCTGGTTATACAATTTTCTTAAAGGAAAAGATTTTTTAAAAAGTACCGCAAATTATTATACTGTATATGATAAGGTAGGCGGGCTTGGAGAATCCAGTCCGGTTGAAGTAAACGGATTTAAAGTAGGTGTAGTTCAATCGATTGACTTCATCGATGCAGAAAGCGGCAAGCTTCTGGTTGTCTTCTCGGTGAATAAGGATTTCAGATTACCCAGGAATACTGTTGCCGAGATAGTTCCAGTATCACTCCTTGGCGGAATGAAGGTGCAGTTTGTTTATGGCAAGGGACCGGGTACTTATTCCGAAGGCGATACAATTCCCGGCAAACTCGCTGAATCACTGATGGATAAAGTGGAAACAGAATTGCTACCCCTAAAGGATAAGGTAACAAATCTGATCGTCACTATCGATTCAGTAATCAGTTCCGTTGATGAGGTACTGGATGCAGATTTTAAAAAGAATCTCGGAAAAACCTTTGCTAATCTTAACAGTACCACAGAAAGTCTTGACAAAATTATCGGGTCAAAAGAACAGGAGCTCAAGGCTACACTTGACAATGTAAATAAGTTCACCCGGATGCTTTCGGATAATTCAGGTAAGATGAATAGTACATTCACTAATCTTAAGACGATTACAGATACTCTCGCTGCAGCAGATATATATAAGTCTATTTCAAACCTGAAATCAAGTCTTGAAAAAGCTTCCATATTAATGGATAATTTGAATAATGGAAAAGGAAGTGCGGGTCAATTCCTGACAAATGACACACTTTATACGAATCTTACCAATAGTCTTGAGAGTTTAAATGTACTTTTACAGGACATGAAAGTAAATCCAAAAAGATATGTTCACTTTTCTGTCTTCGGGAAAAAAAGTACTCCCCCAAAATAGAATATTTCTAAAATTCAGAGTATCTTGAGTTTAAAAAAGAAATCTTAATCAATAGCAAAATAGTCCTCATTTAGGCTCGACAAAGTTGAATTTTGAGTAAAAATTCATAATGAGTTGTATTACACCGACAAACCAGTACAAGTTATAGTATATATATGATAATTAACATATTAACTAAAATAAAAAAAAATATTTTCATAAGTTGCTGATGTTTAAAATCATATACTTTTTTTGACAAAGTCAAGCAAAAAAAATTTTTTTTATTAGTTTTTTTTTTACAAATATTGCTACATGAATCAGCACGATTCCAACTTTAAAATATTTTTTAAAAAACCCAACCTAAATGAATAAGTCACATAATGATGTTTGGAATAACTGTCTGCAGATAATCAGAGATATTATTCCATCCATCAGTTACAAGACCTGGTTTGAACCGATCATCCCATTAAAGCTTGAGAATAATATTCTGACTATTCAGGTACCAAGTCCGTTTTTTTATGAGTATCTTGAAGAGCAATACATTGATATTCTCAGGAAAACACTCAGACGCGAGATTGGAGCTGATGCCAAGCTTGAGTACAATGTAGTAATGGAAAATACTAATTATTCTGATGGCAAGCCATATACAGTAAGATACCCTTCCAGAAATAAAACTGACCTTAATAACAGACCGGTTCAGGTTCCCTTTGATGTAACACAACCCTCAATTAAAAATCCATTTGTAATTCCTGGCATTAAAAAAGTACATTTTGATCCTAAACTTAATCCTGACTACAACTTCAGCAATTATGTCGAAGGAGAATGTAACAGACTGGCCAGGTCTGCGGGTCTGGCTGTTGGAAATAATCCGGGTGGAACAGCTTTCAATCCCCTGATGATATATGGTGATTCAGGACTTGGGAAAACACATCTTGCACAGGCAATTGGTATTCTTGTAAAGGAAAAACATCCTGATAAGACAGTACTTTATGTTAATGCCAATAAATTTCAGACTCAGTTTGTTGAGTCGATCAGGAACAATAACAAAAATGATTTCCTTCATTTTTATCAGATGATCGATGTTCTTATCCTTGATGATGTGCATGAGTTTGCGGGAAAGGAAAAAACACAGGATACATTTTTCCATATCTTTAACCATCTCCATCAATCAGGTAAACAGCTTATACTCACTTGCGACAGGCCTCCTGTTGAACTGCAGGGTATGGAACAGAGACTTCTTTCAAGATTCAAATGGGGACTCCAGGCTGATCTTCAGAGACCTGATTATGAGACAAGACTGGCTATTCTGAAGAAAAAGGCATACAATGACGGGATCGAATTACCGGAAGAAATTTTTGAATTTCTTGCAATAAATATCTCAAATAATATAAGAGAACTCGAAGCAGTACTGATTTCACTGTACGCCCAATCCACACTGAACAGAAAAGAGATAACTCTTGATCTGGCAAGAATGATGGTCGAAAAGCTTATCAGCACAGCCAGGCGCGAAATAACAATTGAATATATCCAGAAAATAGTATGTGATTATTATAAGATCCCTATCGATCTTATACAGGGAAAAACAAGGAAGAGAGAGATCGTTCAGGCAAGACAGGTTTCGATGTATTTTTCAAAAAGTCTGACTAAAGCATCTCTTGCCAGTATTGGTTTGCATATTGGAGGTAAAGATCATGCAACTGTTTTGCATGCATGTAAAACAGTAAACAATCTCAAAGACACTGATAAACACTTCAGGAACCAGATCAATGAAATTGAGAAAAAATTAAAAGTATAAAGATGGATATTACATATTTAACAGAGAAATTCTATGAAAAATACGGGAACAGGAACAATAAGCCTGTTCTTTTTTTCTCACCAGGGAGAGTTAATCTCATAGGTGAGCACACCGATTATAACGGTGGATTTGTATTTCCATGTGCCTTAAATTACGGTACTTATCTTCTTATCCGTAAAATTAATGGTAACATTCTGAAATTAAGTACTGCTAATTTCAATGAGGATGTTGAAACTGAGATAAACGGGTTATTCAGTAATAGTGGTCAGAAATGGATAAATTATCCTCTGGGAGTTATAAATGAATTTCTAAAAAGAGGAATAAAAACAGGTGGTCTAGAGTTTCTGTACTATGGGGATGTTCCAAATGGTGCAGGTCTCTCCTCTTCAGCTTCAATTGAAATGGTGACTGCCGTTGCCCTGAATGATTTTTTTAATGCTGGTTTTAGTGCCCTTGAACTTGTTAAGATGAGCCAGAAAGCTGAAAATGAGTTTGTTGGTATGAATTGTGGGATAATGGATCAGTTTGCTGTCGGTTTTGGTAAAAAAGATCATGCAATTTTTCTGAACTGTGATACTTTATCATTTGAACATGTTCCGATTATCCTTAAGGATTATTATCTCATTATCACAAACACCAACAAGAGAAGGGGATTAACCGACTCTAAGTATAATGAACGTCGTGGTGAATGTGACAAAGCTGTAGAACTTCTTCAGGCATATAAGCCTATCCGCAATTTAAGTGAACTCTATACGGGCGAGATAAGCCTTCTTGAGAAGTATATCAAGGATCCTGTTGTCAGAAAGAGGGCCACACATGTAATAAGTGAGAATGGAAGAGTAGTTGAAGCAGTGAAAGTATTGAAAAACAATGACATAATCCGTTTCGGGGAACTAATGAATCTATCTCATGACTCTCTGAAAAATGACTATGAAGTTACAGGTTTTGAACTCGATACTCTTGTATATGAAGGACGGAAACTTCCCGGAGTTATTGGAACCCGTATGACAGGTGCCGGCTTCGGCGGATGTACAGTGAGTATTGTAAGAAAAACTGACTCCGCAAAATTCATGTCAGATCTCTCGGCAATTTACCAGAAAACAACTAACCTGGTTCCTGATTTTTACCAGCCTGAAATCGGAGAAGGAGCCCGAAGGATAGGATGAAAAAACACAACCACTATCCAAGTCATATAAGTAACTGTTTGAGATGACTTCTACTTCTTCATCTTGAAGTTCCTGCTATCTATATCCATCACACATCTGAATCCTACTGTAGAACTTCTGTCAAATCCTGGTGAGACCATAAGCATTATCTGTGTTTTATCTAATTGTTGTGGTCCTCCCTGCAGGTACCACCCACTGGATTCAGGTTTGTAATAACTGCCACCTCTTATTACCATAAAATAATTTGTTCCGTTAAAATACATATCATTGGTAATCTGCCATACATTTCCGACCATATCCATTACACCATAAGGACTTTGCCCTTTTGTAAAGGCATCTACCGGAGTTGGCTTATCGAAAGAGTTATTGCAATAAGTTCCATGAAATTCATCACCCCATGGCCATTTTCTCTTATCAGATCCCTGGGCTGCAAGTTGCCATTCAGACTGTGTAGGAAGACGTTTTTGAGCCCATTTTGTATACGCAATAATATCTTCATAACTCACATAAACAACAGGGTATTTATCCTGTCCCTGTTTGAACATTCCCGATTGCCAGTGCCTTAAGTATCTCGCAGTATCTGCCGGTATATAACCCGAATTCACTAGGAATTCATAATACTGTGCATTTGTAACAGGATATTTATCGATAAGGAAACTGTCAATATTTACAGTTATCCCGCTGACCTCAGGATAAGGTATGAAATCCTCATTGGCAGACACATCATATGAAAATGAAGCACCCGGAATCAGAACCATTTCAGAGGGAATTGCAGTAGATTTCATAGTTGGTTTTACTTTGCTTATGAGCCATGGCTTGCCACCTTTAACTGATAATACATTCTCATCCTTAAGTCTTTTATTTTCAATAAGCTGCAAGACAATTTTCCCTTCATAGAAACCAAAAATGTCTTTTACTCTCATTGTTGTGTCATTTATTATCCTGTACTCTTTATAAAGAGTCTGATACGAAGGATTGCCTTTCCATATTAAAATGGTTCCATTTCCCGTTCTGCTTATTTTTATTGAATCACCTTTCAAACTTGATTTTATCAAATCAGGTAATTCAGCAATGCAATCAACCGATCCCTCCTTCCGTGTACCGGAAAATGATGATTGCCAGCCAGGTGCATTGACTGAAAGATATGCCTTTCCTTTCTCATACACAGGATGCAGGTTTTCGTGGTTCCACAATGAAATGTAGTGCTTTCCAGGAATACTGTCAACTTTAAACAATCTGCCATTAATACCCTCTGATCTCATATTCAGTACTGTATAAACAGTTTTATCACCTGATTTCCACCTGTTAACGAATATATTGTCAAGTACTGTTTCCATAAGGGGAGTCCATCCTGAATCAAGGAAAGCATCATTGTTTTGCCTCAGGATGAATGTTGTATGGGAAAGGTAATCAAGATCATTCCTGTAGTTTTCATCTCTGCCACCTGGTCTGAACATATTCAACTCGCATCCGTAACCATTGAAAAATGCAATTGCAACTTCGCGGTGTATAATATCCTCTCCTACGTCGCAAACTCTGAAAATTGAAAAATCCGGCTTGATAAGTTTATTGAGATTGAGTTCGGGGCTTAAGTAAATTGCATTGTGAACTCTTCCTGAAACAATTCTTTGCATATCATTTGGAACAGCCATACCTTCAGAGTACATTACTACCCCTTTTCTGACACTATCGGCAGCATCCTGAAGTTCTTTGCTTGAACTGCCTCGTGTATCAATAACCACACCATCTGCTTCAGTTTCTGATATCAGTTGTCCCATTCCGGCAAAATGATCTTCCTGCCTTGTGCTGTTATCCCAGGGATTATAGGCAATGAAAAACCGGGTATTGGACTGGTGAGACATCCTTACAAAGCTTCTGAGTTGCTCTGTTCCCCCCGGAAGATCTCTGTACATATCCCACTGGTTACGTTGATCGAGACCAATCCTCGGCCATGTAGGCCAGATCCCAAATACATCAATATTTCCAAAAAGTTCATTTCCTTTCTTAATGACATCAGCATAAGTATATTTTCCTGAAAGCCTGTCATAAAAATCTCTGTCCCATGCCATTTGAAGAATAATAAGATAGCTCTCCTTAATCCATGCAAGATCCTCTCTTCCAAATAAAGAGTTATCAAAACTCCTAACATCATATAAATATCTGTCTCTGAACATTATACGAAGTCCATTCTGCCACTCTCCCTTGAAAGCTTCAGCAAATATGGAATAGACGACTTTTGCCTGTGGAGGTAAAATTGATTCATAACGAAGGTTTTGTCCTCCTTCAATCTTTATCCTGCGTGCTACAGCACAAACTGAAAAATCTTTTCCGATATGAAAAGAGGAGTATCCTAGCTCCCAGGCGTTATCGGGCAGAATGACTCTTACCGGTCTGCAACCCGGACGGAATAACCATGATCGGGCCAGGTCCCGGGGCCCTTTTCCTGTTATATAAACCGAATTAATATCTTCTCCGAACGGAACCACATTGCTTATAGAAACAGTGTCTTCACCTATGTTTTCGAAAATTATTTCCCGGGACCATCCAGTATCAGATGAGTCCGCCAATTTGCAGGTTACTCTCAGGTTTTTATCATATGTCTGTGAATACTGGTCACCGTTATTTTCCGGATTTACCTCACCTGAGTTGAATAGTTTATTATTAAGGAGAAAACTGTACAAAGGTTTGCTTTTTGACAGTATGAGAGTAACACTATCGGAAAGTACAACATTTTCGGCATTTAGTCCCTGGTTATTCGCAAATCCTATATTCCTGATTAATTGAGAATATCCCGGAATTGTAAATATTATTAAAACCAAATTGATAAGCCAGATTGATTTTCGAGTAATATTCATTTATACGTTAGTTTTGTATTTTAACATCCTCTCCCATTGTAATACTTTAACATCTTTATCGCTATAAACCAAATGATTAAGCTGTGAATTTTCATGCCGAAAACCTGTTTGAAAGTATTTAATTATTAGTTTTGTGCTGGTTTATAACAGATAAACGAGTTCAAGTTGCAAGATAAATCATACTATGCATTCAAAAATGTACCAAAAGAGATAATTTGTTCATTTTTTTTCTTTTAGATAAATAAGTTGTATTTTTAGGCTGATTCAAAAGATGCAACAATGTCTAAAGCAATCAGAGTACTAATTTACATTTTTTTCTTATTCCTTATTGTAACGACTTTCGCTTGCGTTCCTTCAAAAAAGAACACTTATTACGAAAAGAAGAAGAAAAATAGTACCCAGGTGAATTCTTCACAACTTGGCAGAAACAGATACTATTTTTCTTCCGGATATCAGAAGAAACTGAATAAAACATTCAAGAAGAACAGATTAAAATAGTGATCTTCTTATTCATTACACAAAAAACTCAAACCATCATAGGCCAGCATAATCTCCGGAGGAAGTTCCTTTGATACTTCAGCATGATACCCCATCTGGTGGCTAATATGAGTAATAAATGCTTTTTTAGGGGATATTTCCCTTATAAAATCAATTGCTTCTCTTAAGCTAAAGTGGGAAATGTGCTTTTCTTTTCTTAAAGCATTAATAATCAAATATTTAACTCCATACAATTTTTCTTTACTCTCTTCCGGTATATAATTGGCATCTGTAATATATGCGAAGTTACCAATTCTGAAGCCATAAACAGGTAAATGATAATGAAATACCCTTATTGGAATAACCTGGATCCCCTTAACAGTGAAACTATTATCAGGAATGTCAATAAGTCTCATTTTTGGAATCCCCGGATACTGGTATTCGGCAAACACATAGGAATACTCTTTTTTTATTGTCTTCTGCACTCTCTCCTCTGCATAAATATCAATTGCTTCCTGGCTTTTGTAATTGAAAGCCCTTACATCATCCATACCAGAAATATGATCTTTATGCTCATGTGTAAGAAGGATAGAATCGAGCTTCATAACATGTTCCTTCAACATTTGCTGGCGAAAATCAGGGCCTGCATCAAAAAGCAATGTAGTCTCCTCTGTTTCAAGAAGAAGAGAAGTCCTGAGTCTGTTATCATGCGGATCGGCAGAACGGCAAACATTGCATTCACAGGCTATTACAGGGACACCTTGTGATGTGCCTGTACCAAGAAATGTTATTTTCACTTTAAAAATATTTCAGGACAAACCTATATTAAAAATAAGTAAAAGGCAACAGCTATAGTTATTTTTGTTACTTTAATCATAAGATGTTTATTTGTTATATTTGGGAGAATAAACTTTAAAATATGTCCGGAAGGATTTATCTCATACCTGTTACATTAGGAGGAAATGATTTTTTAAAAGTCATCCCTGAAAAAGTTATTAGTATTACCAGGCAGCTGCGTTTCTTTATTGTCGAGGATTTGAGAAGTGCCAGAAGGTTCTTAAGACTTATCGACAAAGAGTTTCCAATAAACGATACCATTTTCTATGAATTAAATGAACATACCGGAGATTCTGATATAGCTCATTATCTTGAACCTGCCATCAAAGGATCAGATATGGGTATAATGAGCGAAGCTGGTCTACCGGGGATTGCTGATCCTGGTGCGAAAATAATCGCCCTGGCACATCAGAAAAAAATCACAATATCTCCTTTATCCGGACCATCATCGATTATTATGGCTCTCATATCCTCGGGGCTTAATGGGCAGAATTTTACATTTAATGGCTATCTTCCTGTCAAACCGGAGGAAAAGTCAGCAAAAATCAAGGATCTGGAGAAAAAGTCAAGGGAAGGTTTTGCACAGATATTTATGGAGACACCCTATCGTAACCAGAAGATGTTTGAATCTTTAATTTCTGTCTGTGATAATAATACTATGTTATGCATTGCATCAGACATCACTCTCGCTTCCGAGTCAATCAGAACTATGAAGATATCTGAGTGGAAAAAAGACATTCCTTCACTCAACGACAAACTGGTAGTATTTGTTCTGCAATAATACTATTCTTATTCTGCAGGTTTGACTCTTACCAGCTCAACATCGAACAATAACGGAGTATATCCGGATATATAAGGATAAGAACCCTGAGATCCATATGCAAGATTTGATGGAATCAGCAAAGTGGCTTTACCACCTGCTTTCATAAGCATTATTCCTTCACTGAAACCGGTAATACCCACACCGACTCTAAAGCCAAAAAGAGTACCGGTTGTTACATTCGAATCAAAAGTATACCCGTTGAGAAACTTTCCGGTATATTTGACAAAAGCAGAGTCATTCAGAACAGGTGTAATTCCTGTACCTGTCAGAGTTTCAAAGTAATATAATCCGCTTGGTTGTAATTGGAAATTCAAATCAGTATGAGTACCGAGGTAGTCCTGAATGTCATTTCTCTCTTGTCTTTCATATTTCTTTGATGGATCACAGGAAACCAGTGAGATTATCAAACCAGCCGCCAGCAACAACAGAATTGTTTGAAAATTCTTTTTTATCATTATTTCTTAAGTTATGTATTTATTCAATAATTATTTAACGTAAAACTCTTTGTTTATATTATCTGGACTTTCAGACAATATCAGTGCTTTTAAAAAGCTTCAGAAAAGCTAAGAAATAGTGCTATTGCATTGTTCTTACCAGCTGTTACTTATATCACTTGCCGCTGTTTTTAGCAGCTATTGCCTCTAATAACGGATAATCGGGGGCAAATATACACCATTGCTCCGAATTTAAATATAGTCCGGAATAATTTATGACAATGATATATTCAGAAGCTAAACTATTAATTAAAAGCCTTTTAAGAGAATGATGAAAGTCTGACACATTTTACTATTCCTTACAGTCCTATGTAAGACACCCTATCATTTAATGTTAATGCAAATAAGAAGGAATTGACTGGATCAGCGAGGGAGAAGTGAATTGGCTTTTTGATCAATTATTATAACATCATAAACAAGAATTGCGCGTGAGGGAATCATTTTTCTGTCACCCAATAATCCATATGCCAGATAAGGAGGTATAATGAAGATAGCCTCAGCTCCGGGTCTCATCATCCGGAGCCCTTCATTAAGACCGGCTTCAATATCGCTTCTTCCCAATGTAACTTCTTTTGGACCAAGTTGTTTTGATGAATAACATCTGGTGCCATCAAGAAGTGAGCACTCATATTCAATAATAATTTTACTGCCCTCAGAAAAAATATTACCTGCACCTTCTTTTATTATCTGGTACCAGAGCCCTGTAGGCGACTCCTCCATTTTAAGGTTTTTCCGTTCAATATAGTTGACGATTTTTTCTCTGTCTTTCTGAATAAAATACCTGTTTAGTTCGGCCATTTCAGTCTTGTCAGGCCGGGAGGTTGAAATTCCTTTTTCAGAATGGTTTTTGCAGAACAGAAATGCAACACAAAAGAAAGCAAGGGTGACATATCTGATTACCATATCATAATATCTTATCTTCAAATCTCCACGCATTTTCTTTAAGAACTTTGAGAAAAAATTCAATGGTATTTTCGAGGGTATCATAATACTCTCCTCCCGAAGCATTAAGGTGTCCTCCTCCGGAAAAATACTTTGAAGCAAATAAATTTGATGGAAATTGCCCCTTTGACCTGAAAGAAATTTTTACAAATCCATCCTTTTCAATGAAGAGAGCCGAAAAATTAACTCCTTTGATAGATAAAGGCATATTGACGAATCCTTCCGTATCACCCTTAACATGGTTATACTCAGCTAAATCACTTTTTGTCAGAAAAATATATGCTGTTTTGTACTCTGGAAGGACAGCCATTCTTTTGTTCAGAGCATAACCCTGAAGCCTTATTCTGTCGGCAGAAAAATTATTGTATATCAGGTTGAGTATATTTCCTTTGTCAATTCCGGAATCAAGAAGCTCAGCAACAATCCTGAAAGTTCTGGAAGAGTATGACCCATGTTCGAAGTTGCCTGTATCAGTGATTATGCCAACATAAAGAGCTTCAGCATAAGGTTTTGTTATTACAAGGTCCGGGTCCATTTTACTTAGAAGTTCATGTACGAGTTCTGCTGTTGAACATTTTGAAGGATCGGAAATAATAAGATCGGCGAAATTTTTAGGATCGAGGTGATGATCAATAATAACTTTCCTGGCTTTTGATGCCATGACAGGAACTTCTGCCTCTCCTAACCTGTTTGATTGATTAAAATCAAGTAAAACTATAAGATCAGCTTTTTCGATCATTAGCCTGCATTTTTTTCCCTCCTTTATAAAAATATTAATCAGACCGGCTCCTTCCATCCACTTTAAGAACTCCTGTAAATGATTAGGGGCCATCATATTAACATCTTTCCCCATTGCTTTTAAATAATGATATAAAGCTAATTGAGAACCTATTGCATCTCCATCAGGGTTAATATGACAGATGAGCAATATATTCTCAGATAATGAGAAATGTTTTGATAATTCCTTTGTATATTTGGATAAATCTATCACTTTTGCTACTGTTTTTTTAAGTGTTTAAAGATAAAGAATATTCCCGAAGACCAATTTCATTAATAAGTATCCAAAAAATCTTTATATGTACAGTGATATTACTTTTTCAATTATTAAACCAAATGCCGTCAGAACAGGAAAAACAGGACCTATTCTTGCGATGATAAACGAAGCAGGTTTTGAAATATCTGCCATGCGAATGGTAAAAATGACTCTTGCACAGGCAGAATCATTCTACTCTGTCCACAAAGGGAAACCATTCTTCGACGGTCTGATAGAATTTATGACATCGGGTCCGGTTGTTGTTATGATATTAAAACATGAAAATGCCGTTGAAGCTTTCAGAAAACTCATTGGTGCAACGGATCCAAGTAAGGCAGAACCGGGGACCATCAGATGGACTTTTGCAGTTTCGGTTCAGATGAATGCTGTCCATGGATCGGATAGTGCTGAAAATGCAATAAATGAAGCTAATTTTTTCTTCTCCGGAATTGACAGGTTCTGATAATTTACACACGATCTCCACATTTAAGTAAGGTCATTTATCTATTGTATTGTCAGGGTACAAAATTATTTCAGATCTCCTTTACGCGTTTTACATGTGAAATGTGAAATGTGAAATTGGAAATGGGATCTATGTAGGTGATTTTATAGAAGGCAGTAATTATCTTTCCGATTATTACAATAAACATTCAATCCTGTTTTGTGTTACTAGTTTTGTAGATTTTAAAACATTTTATGAATTCAGTTACCAATATTGATTTTTCAGACAAGAAAACACTTGAAAAATATTCATCAGCTTTTACTCTGTCGGATATGGAGATTTTCATATTCCCCGATCTGTTTTATCCTTTGATCCTTGCAGACATCATGTCTCCTGTATTATGGGCATGGAGAGAAGATCCATGGTTTAAGGATATCGAAAAGAAGAGTTTCACAAACAAAGCCAACCGGATAAAACAGTATATAATCCAGAACTTTGTTTTCAACCTTGATCTTTCAACATGGGGTCTGACATCAAAAAGTAAAGAAATTGCCAGGTTCAGCGACTTTTTCGACATGGAGACTCTTAAACAGTCAAATGCACTTTTTGGTTATGAGGGCGATAAATACTATTTCGATATTGACATAAGGAAACATTTCGGACTGGATAAATATGATTCTGATATTATTCCATACTGGAAGACAGAAACCATCGAAGCCATGACCGCTTTCAAGTACAAAGATAATTTCAATTCCGGAGCGGGGGAATGTGTTTCATTATCAGCTCTTTATGCAGCTGCCATGTTTGTTGTCGGAAGAATACCACTTGAGAGAATTTTTCTTATTGCCACCCCTCTTCATTCACAGAATTTTGTTATTGAAAAAGACGGATTGATTACAAATAACCGCAGGATTGTTACAAAAAATATGTGGTATAATGGAACTTCTTTGTCTGAAAAAGCAAGAAGAGCAATGGAGAATGAAAAAGTAACCATTGTTTCCCATATTAGCGGATTCATACATACTCTTTATAAGGAAGCAACAATTGACAAAGATGCCTATGAATTTTTTTCAGTTAAGCTAAAGGAGTTCCTGGTAACAGAATTAACCAATGTCATCTTCATTAACTTCCTGCGTTTTAAGTCGAAATATAAGACTCTCTTCCAATACAGGTGTGATTGTTCAGGGAAACAGAGATATATATCGCTCGAAAAAATGTTTGAATATGAACATACAAGCAAATTCAATGTCTCTGCTGAAACAAGAGGTTCGCTTGTAAAAGAGATAGAAGGGGATGAATTTCACCTTAGTCCGATACAGGGGAAAGTGATGCTAAACGATATTGAGGTAATACTTGACAAATCAACCGGGAAAAATCTGAAAGAGATTGAGAATGAATTTACTATGGTATGCGGGGTCATTTCTGAAGAAATCATTCATGAGATGTTTAAAGAACTTCAGGATTTTATTTTCATTGATCCACAAATCCCGGAGTTTAAGAAAAATTATCTAAGTACAGATGCTCTTAATATAACAAATGAGGATAGCCGCGATAAAATTATGAGTCTGATTGCCCGGCATGTGAGCAAATCGGAACTGGCTGTTCTATCGTATTATGTTTACCGTCAGATGGATAAAATCGACTGGAGACCTTTCATTAAGGCTGCAATTGAACGTAATCCAGTCTGTTTCACAGACCTGAACGGGAAAAGCGCTAACGAGGTTTATAAAATACTGCAGACCATGCCCGATGAATCAATTTATGATGGTAAGCGTCTGGCGTTACCTGATGAGGTTTGGAATTTCAAGCGTGGTGACGGTATCGAAAAAGCACTGTTGCTGGCAGACTTTCTCAATAATAAAGATTCTTCTTCAACGATGTCAATTGAAGTAGAAAGTAAAAAAGTTCTACTGACATATAATGGGATTGAATTTCATTTTATTTCACATAAAGACTTCAGGAAATCAATAAAAATCAGGGGAACGGATTATACTATAGTCTGAAAGTCATTTGCTGTGAACTCTCCTGTCTTGCATTGACAGTTTACTTTATCGAAGTACAATCTCTTTTATTACCTCACTACCGGCTTTTTCATTCAGCTTTTCTCTGAGGGTTTCCCTGAGCATGAGTAATTCGTTTCTGACAACAGATGAATTCAAATGAACATATAGAATGTGGTCCTTTATATAGATTTTTGTAGTACGGGAACTGATTGCTTTCCCGACAATCCCTTCCCAGGAGCTGATGACCCCTACCTCACTGAGCTTTCCTCCAAGATTCATCTCTGTAATGTAATCCTTAACAGCCTCGGCAAGTGATATTGTTTTACTTCGTCTCATTTTTTTTGACTCATTCTACACGACCTCTTTCACTCCATTATCAGCAATTTTGAAAAGTTTATGATCAGTTTTGTGCGACAATAAAATTTCCTGTAAACGACTTTCATGAGTGTCAGAAATAAATATTTGCCCGAACCGATGATTCCCAACCAGCCTGATAATTTGCTCAACACGTTCACTATCAAACTTATCGAAGATATCATCAAGCAATAATACCGGTGAAAAGCCTGCTTTTCTTTTTATGTAATCAAATTTTGCAAGTTTAAGAGCTACAAGATAAGACTTCTGTTGCCCCTGTGAACCAAGTGATTTAACAGAAGAATCATTCATCTCAAGAATCAGATCGTCTTTATGAATTCCAATTGTAGTGTACTCAAGAAATCTGTCTTTGGATAAAGAATTATAGAGTGCTTCCTGGAATTTGCCTTCAGAGAGATGAGACCGGTATTGAAGTTTAACTATTTCTTTACCGGAAGAGATCAGATGGTAATACTCCTGGAAAACAGGAATCAGCTCATTTATAAGAAGATCTCGCTCATTGAAAATATAACTGCCATACTTAACAAGTTGTGAATCCCAGATGGAAAGAGTATCGCTATCAAATTTTCCGGTTGAATTAAAATCTTTCAAAAGCCTGTTCCTTTGTTGAAGTGCTTTGTTATACCTGAGAACCGAATCGAGATATCCGGCATTATACTGGCTTATTATTTTATTCATAAACCTCCTGCGGTCCTCACTTCCTTCTGTAATCAATGCACTATCGGCCGGAGATATCATAACAACAGGGTATCTTCCTACATGGTCGGAAAGTTTTTGATATTCTTTCCCGTTTCTTTTTAACAATTTCTGTTTTTGTTTCTGAAAAGCGCAGTAAATCTGATCTTCCTCACCATCTCTTACAAATGTCCCCTGAATAATAAAATACTCCTCTCCATGCCTGACACTTATGCTATCTATATTATTAAAAAAGCTTTTAGTTAGCGACAGATAATGTATAGCATCAAGAATATTTGTTTTCCCAACTCCGTTATTTCCAACGAAGCAGTTTATCTTAGGTGAAAACTCAAGCTCATTCAGTTCATAATTTTTAAAATTGGTCAGTGCCAGTTTTTTAAGATACATGGGAAATCAAATAAAGGTTAAATGCAAAAGGATAAATATAAAAACTAAATAATATAAAGGTTTGAAGGTTCAAAGTTAGGAAAAGATATGTATGAACTTAACTCAATTTCAGATTGAAATTACATTTTTTTATTATTGACATACACATTATAAATACTGATAATCAATAATATAGTAATTATTTTATCCACTGTATCATAATCATTAAATTAATTGTTTCAAAATTACTTGAAAAAAATTACTTTTGCGGTGGTAAATTTTGAAGATAAACAGTAAAGACCGATATGGCTAAGATTAAAAAGGATGAAAATCCACAGACAATATCAAACATTGAGCAGACTCTGACCAGAACTGAACACTTCCTCGAAGAGAATTATAAGACATTACTGATAGGATTAGGAGTAATAGTAGCAGTGATAGGTTTGATATGGCTTGGCAAGATGTATCTTAATAAAAGAAATGACGAAGCACAGTCGCAGATGTACCAGGCAGAGAGGTATCTTGAAATTGATTCTTTGAAACTTGCATTGAATGGAGATGGGAACTATCTTGGATTTCTTGATATAGCTAAAGATTATAAGTTTACAAATTCAGGCAATCTTGCCCGGTACAGTGCAGGAATTTGCTACCTGCATCTGGGAGAATATCAGGAGGCAATTAATTTTCTGAACAAGTATTCTAAAAAGGATAAAGTTATTGGTTCAATAGCTTTGGGAGCAATAGGTGATGCATATGTGGAGTTAGGTGATACTGATAAGGGAGTATCAAAATATCTTGAAGCTGCTGATTTTGCCATGAATTCATTTAACACACCAATATTTCTTATGAAAGCTGGTGAACTTTATGAATTAAAAGGAAAATTTGCTGAAGCATTGAAGTTATATGAAAGAATTGAGAGTGAGTATCCTGAGAGTACAGAAGGTACAACAATTGAAAAATACATTGCAAGAGTTAAGCTTCTCATCAAGTAGTGTCGGGGAAGAAAATTTTCTGCATTAATTAAATTCCGCATCAGGCTCATTTCATTCTGAGATTGATGCGTTTTTTTTAATAACAGCTATATGAGTACTGCCAATTTATCGTCATATGATCCTGAAAATGTTCCAAATGCCAGTGACATGAGGTTTGGCATTGTGGTTTCGGACTGGAACAATGAAATTACATGGGCTTTGCTTGAAGGGTGTGTTAATACTCTTCAAAAACATGGAACAAAAATTAAGAATATTATTGTAAAGCATGTACCCGGCAGTTTTGAGCTTACACTGGGGGCACAATTTCTCGCTGAATATGATGATCTGGATGCAGTTATATGCCTGGGTTGTGTTATACAGGGAGAAACACCTCATTTCACTTACATTTGCCAGGGAGTTACACAGGGTATTACTCAGCTTAATATGGAGTATAATATACCCTTTGTTTTTGGAGTTCTTACTACAAACAACCACCAGCAGGCAGTCGACAGGGCTGGCGGAAAACATGGAAACAAAGGTGATGAAGCAGCAATTACTGCGATAAAAATGGCCGCATTACAGCGTCAGATTGAGAAATAAGTTACCTGAGGACTTTTCTGACAAAAGCTACTGTGAAGTAGGACATCATAAATACTCCCATAAATCCTTCTAAACCTGAAAAAATCCTGCTTAATCCCACAGGATAGACATCTCCGTAACCAATTGTAAAAAAAGTAATTGCGCTATGGTAGAACGATTGAAGAAAAACTGAAAGATTGTCGGGATTATTTACTGAGGATACTGTTTTACCAAGACCCGAGAGATCGGTTATGAAATAAATGGTTCCAAACGTAAGCCAGAATATAATAACACTGAAAAGAACTCTCCCTGGTGAAGTGGCATAAAGACCAATCTTGTCAAAAACAAGCCATTGAAAGCCATGAGGAACGTAACTAACCGCTCTGGTTATTCCTCCCTTTTCTTCCTGCTCGGTAAGCCACGATTTGGCTTCATACCGTTTAAACATTACATAGGCTCTGTCTTCATCCTCATATTTACCAGTTCCACTGAAATTTTCTTTCAGTATTCTGAACTGTTCAGCTTTTTGTCTTAAAGTAGTACCTTCCTGATTTAATATTGAGTCATTGCATTTGTTATGCCGCCAGTCGATATATAGTTTTCCCAGTAATCGCATACCTGACATATCAATAATTTTTATTGCGACAGGAAAATCATAGGGCTCCATGTCAACAATATCACGTACAATTGTGTCAGAGATATCAAGCAGATTTGCCTTTGATATACGAAGATCAAAGTAATGGTCGAGATGGCACGATTTAAGAGAAAGAATATGGAACTTCGATTCATAAAAGCTTACATCGCCATCCCCGAATTCAGTTCTTTCAAAGCTAATATCTGTCTCGTCCATTTCCATAAGATTGAAGTTCTTTGGACCAAAACCCATTTCTGCCTTTTTGAAATGGATCTTGCCTGCCTTGCAGGAAGCACCCTCAAAATTAACCTCTCCGTTTCCAAAGATAGACCGGTTAAAATTTATTCTTCCTGAACCAAAATCTACTGTTCTGAAGTCAACCCGGCTGTTTCCGAATTCTGTTCTTTCAAACATTATTTCACAATCGCCAAATGTTGAATAATGAAAATCCACTTTCCCGCCAACAATCCTGGTGACTTTAAAATTAAAACGGCCGCTATTAAAATGTGTATTTATAAAAAGCAGTTCACCGCTGTTAAATTCAGTGTTTGCAAAGCTTACCTCTCCTATGCCAAACTGAATATCCTGGAAATCCTTAATCCCATCCTTAACGATTGCATTTTTGAACATGAAATCACCATCACCAAAAATAGATCCTGTAAACTCAATATTACCATCTCTGAACAATGTATTAGAAAAGATCACATTACCTTTACCAAATACGGACCCGTTAAACAATACTTTTCCCCTTGCAAAGTGACTCCCATCGAAGCTGATATCACCATCTAAAAAAGAGGTATATGTAAAATCAGTACATATTTTGGCTTCAAAAAAAGCGTTTTTTGCAGAAAATCCTTTTATTGGAATCAGTTCTTTCTTTTCTAAACCGTTAACACGTCTATAGGAAGAGATAGAAAATTCTGAAATATAATAATTATCAAGAACTACATCTTTCCCTTCCTTAATAAGATTATAAACCGCATTAATATCAACAGCACCAAATAATTCCGAGTTAATCTCTTCTCCTTTCAGATCATAGAATGTTGCTATAGCAGTCCGTGGACAGGTTCTGCCATCCTCAGCTATGAACTTGACGTTTTTAACCTCAATATGATAATTAGAATATCCGGTAACCATTTAGTCAGTTTTTAGAAACGCAAAGCCAAATTATTAAAAAAAAGATAATTATTCAGGTTTTTGTCAAACTTAACGCAAACATAAAGCCTTATAAGGACAATATGAGCATTTTCCCCTGACATCACTTGTCATTGTAAAAGGCTCATCATTGCTGAAAATTTTGCTAATAATTTCCTTAAGATTATTTACAAATTCATCTCTTACTAAACCATAATCATCCAGTATCATTTCAGTTTTGGTGTCTGTTTTAATCCGGAGCTTATCTGAAAGGTCTCCTCCACTTAGTTTTCTGATCTTATATACTGAAGGCCGAACAGTACTTTCAGGACAACTAGACAGGTATGCTTCGCAATAAAGCAATGTCTGAAGCCAACCGTCATAATCTTTCTTCCTGTCGTCATTAAACAGATCTCCAACAGATTTTATACTATCTGCAACTATACCGGTTTTGTAGTCGACAATCCTTGTTACACCTTTGACTAAATCTATCCTGTCAACCATTCCTCCTGCCAAAACTTCAATATTAGTACCATTTGATAATGTTGGTATTAAACAGCTGAATGTATCTTCCAGATTAAGAATGGTAAAAGGACTGATTGATTTGTCAGTAATAAGTATTCTGATCAGGTATGCCATTAATACATCTCTCACTATCAATTCATTCCCCCCTGCTGTGCTAAGCTCCTCATTCCTGAATTTTTCAATTATAGCTTTGTTTATGCGCCTTGAAAGCAATTCCTTGTCATTAATGAGTGAATCGAGCATTTCTCCGGTAAGAACATTCCCTTTGAAATTCTCATAAAGTCTTTTTAGTACCTCATGAAGTATATTCCCTAAGCTTGCAGGATCAATATCAGCAGTAACCTTTTCTGGCTCCTGCAACCTGTTTATATACCGGTAATAAAACTTCATCCTGCAGTTCAGCCATGTATTCAATGCAGAAGGAGACAATACTCTTGCTTTGCTCCTATCCAGATACAGTGAATTTAACTGAATAAGATGCTCGTCTGTTTTCTCAATTCTGTCTCCGATTGATGCATGGGTTTTTATCTCAAAGTTCAGGTCCTGAAAATCAGGCTTTAGAATTTCTTCATACTTCATCTGAATAAGAAACCTGCTCATCTCTCCGCTTTTTAATCCTTCTGAGTTTGAATTATAAGTGAAAGTCACATTCTCTGCCCGTTGTAGTAGCCGGTAAAAGTGGTAAGCATAAATTGATTCCTGGTGATTTATTGAGGGAAGGCCAAATGCTTCCCGAAGACTGAAAGGGATGAACGATGAGCCTGATGAAACAGCAGGTAAAACACCTTCATTTACTGAAAGAATTATCAGATTTTTAAAATCCAGAGCCCTGGTTTCAAGAATTCCCATAATCTGGATACCCGACAAAGGTTCACCGGAAAACGGAACTGACTGAATCCTTAACATCCTGTCCAGTATTCGAATGTATGTTTCGGTTGAAAAACTGATATCCGGGTTATTGATAATAGCCTCTAATCTGTTAATAGATAAAACTGTCCTGTAAATGAACTCATTCCTGATATTTCTCTGAACCTGTGAACTATCAGAAAAATCATCAGGTTTTTCATCGTTTAAAGCAACAAGAGAAAGAATATCTTTAAAATAATCTGAAAGTTTGGCTGGAGTCTCAGCTTTTTGAAATACTCTCAATAAATGTTCTGATTGAGTAAAACGTTCAGCTGGTACCCAAATAAGATTATTTTTGGTAATTTCATTGATTATCCCGTTATCTGACTCATTCATTAATCGTGACATCAATGTATGTTTAAGGATATTTATCACTTCCTTATAACTGAAACGGACAACTCCATCTGTGATAACAGAAGATCTCTGAAGATCCATCAAATGCTTAACAAGTGTATATACCAGGGTTTGTTTTAACGGATGCCCCATGGTTATATTTATGTCTCCTATGTTTTCAGGAAGGCTTGTCAGGATGGGCATCAACAAGTTCTCGTCAGCAAGTACAACGGCAGTGTGATGTGCATTTCCGGAAGAGAGCCCTGGTAATTCTTCAATTAATTGAGAAACAAGTTTTACCTGTGCTACATCAGAAGAGGTATCTATAACACGTCTTCTTGCCAATGGGGTTCTGATAGAAAGAAGGTTATCATAATTCCAGTCTGATGGCATATCATTGCCAAATACTTTAAGATTTTCCTTTAAGAAAAAACCAGCTGAATTTAATTTGCTTTCACTAATATAGGAATTATCATAGTCCCAATAAAAGCGTGCCTTTCCTGCCTTTCTGAGCCTGATCATAATCATCTTCTCACATTCATTTAATGCGTTGAATCCGATAAAGTGAATCATATCCCAGCGACTGCCCGGCAAGATATTTATGTCAGGGTTTTCTGCCAGTTCCCTGAAAATCATACCTTCATACCCCAGCTTTTGTCTTTCAAGCGACTTTCGGAACTCAGAATAGAGATCACTAAGAACCGACCAGATACTAATAAATCCTGATTTTTCTTTTGTATTTTTATCAGGATTGAAATTTATCCAGAATCTTTTGACAATATCAATCTGCGAATCTGTCAGGCCACCGAACTGTTGATCGATATTCTTAATATCCAATACATTACGAAATAATAACGAGGCATCCACAAGATACTTGTCTACATCATCAAAATCGTTGAGGAGCATATCACACCAGAAATAAAAATCATCAAAACTCTCTGGTGATTTTTTTATTTTCCGGTAAACTTTATAGAGTTCAAAAAGAAGAACCTCATTTCCAGCCGTTTGCAATGAAGAATTTGAACGGAATAGTTCATTAATCGTTAAGGTAGATGGAGCCCAAACCGGTTTCGCAATATTGCCTGCCAGGTATTTGAGCAAGTAAAGTCCTGCCCTTCTGTTTGGAAAAATGAGACAATGGCGGTTAAGTTTATTTCCAAACTCTTCATTAAGTGATCGGGCAATATTTTCAAGGAAGTAGGTCATTTTTTATCTATAGGTCTTGAGGTCTTGTTATTGCTGATTCGGAGAGCTTTCGGATTTTCGGGTTTGTCTCAATTTGTGGTTTTTTGCCAGAATAAAATTTTCCCTGCCATGTATCGAGTTCTTCAAGACGATTTTCAATAAGGTTCACTATCTGGTCGGTACGTTTTTTACCCCAACTTTCTCCTGATAAGAAACGGGGCGGTGCTTCGCCGGTGAATCGCTCCACAACAAACGCAGGATTAAGCCTTTCGAGAAAACTGACGAAAAAATCAAGATATTCCTCCCATGAAAAAAGCTTAAAATCACCTGGTTTATCTCTAAATTCTTTTTCCATCGCAGTCTCTTTTATTATCTGTAACTGGTGGAATTTAATAGTTTTTAAAGGCAATTCTGAGATAATAGCTGCCATATCCAACATCTCTTCCATTGATTCACCGGGAAGCCCAAAAATGAAATGGGCACCGGTGTTTATTCCAAGTTCTGCTGTCCGCTCAACAGCCTTCACAGCATCTTCAAATGAATGCCCGCGATTGATCCTAAGGAGTGTTTTATTGTAACAGGACTCGATACCGAACTCAACAGCCAGATAACATCTTTTGGAAAGCTCTTCCAGGTAGGTGAGTTTTTCTTCATCAATGCAATCGGGCCTGGTTCCGATAATTAGTCCAACGATTCCTTTATGACTCAATGCCTCTTCATACAGCCTTTTCAATGTGTCCAATGGGGCATAAGTATTTGAGAATGCCTGGAAATATGCCAGATATGAAACTGCCTCACTATACCTCCATTTATGAAATTCAATACCTTCCTCAATCTGCTGAAAAACTGATTTAGCAGGCATGCAATAAGAGGGGTTGAACGCATCATTATTGCAATAGGTACAACCACCCAATCCCTTTGTACCATCACGGTTTGGACAGGTAAAGCCTGCATCAATGGATACTTTCTGCACTCTTGCACCATAAATGTTCCTGAAATAATTCGAGTAGGAATTGAACCTGCGTTCATCTCCCCATGGATAAATAGCTATATCTTTGTTAACATCTGTCATTCATGCTGTTATAATTTTATTTTTATCAACATACCATATATAGGCTTCAATATTTTCATACCCCATATCAATAAGCAAACCGCGGTAAAGATCAACCTGTTCAGCGTAATGAGGGTTTTCCTCTCCGAATTTAAAATCGATTATTATGGTTTTCCCATCTTTAAATATAACTCTGTCAGGGCGTCTGGTACTTCCTGAAGGTAAAAGTATTCCAGCTTCTGTCATAACAGTATTTCCAGGACTAAACCAATCCGCAACCTGAGGTGTTGTGATAAGTGAACTGACTCTTTTTTCAATATCAGACGATTCCTCTTCCGGCAATTTGCCTTCAAGAACCAGTTTCCTGACTGCAGATGAAATATCTCCGGGGTTGTCGATTCCTTCAAAAATCTCATGCATTAATTTACCATAATTTATTTTTTTCCTTACCTCAACTTTGTCAGAGGAGAAATAATTCTCACCATGAAGCTTAAGTTTCAGTGATTCCATCGCCTGGCTAACATGATATCTGCGAGAAGTAAGATTAATGTTTTCAATGGGATCTTTTCTGTTTTCAGGGATAGTGCCAAATTCGAACAACTTTCGTGAAGTGTCATAAGATCCATTCAGATTCATTTCTGCAATATCATCGTTCTCCGTGTTCAGAGCAAAAGCATTCTTTAATATCCCTGCAATTGTGCTGTTTGATTTGGGATTATCAACCGAAAATGCATATAGGGCATCTTTCGCCCTGGTAAATGCAACGTATAACAGGTTAATATTATCAATGTAAACGGAATACTTTTCTTCCAGGTAATTATCAGCGAAAATTGTTTCAGTTAATTCTTTCGAATATTTCACTGGCACAATTCCCAGTTCATTGAATGGAGGAATTGCCGGCTTAACCCACAATACAGGTGACTTTGAGGAGATATGGTCGAGATTCCATGAAAGGAAAGGCAAAATTACCACTTTAAATTCAAGTCCTTTCGACTTGTGTATAGTCAGAATTCTCAGTGCATCCTGATTCCCTGGTAAAACAACCGACTTCTTTTTTCCGGTTGTCTCCCACCAATCGAGAAATGATCTGATGTCTGCATTTTTGTTACCGGTAAAACTAACAACATAATCCTGAAATGTATTCAGATAAACCACATTCCAGGAATATTCTCCAAGAAGGAAGAATCTTATAATACTTTCCGTTGCTTCAAAAAGCGGCATATGTGTGAGCTTTTCAAGGAAAGCTTCATATCCTTCAGGAAAGTAGTTTTTTGATCCTTCAATAATTTTATCACTGATCAATGGTGCTTTGTCAGCTTCCTCTCCTTTTGAGAGTAGCCACGACCTTAGCATCAATGCCCTGCTTATCATATCTCCGGGATCATTAACAACAGATATAACTGAGATGATAAAAATGATTGCCGGAGAGTTTGAAAGCAATAACGAATCGTTTGAAACTACATTATAATTATAGCGTTGTTTTTTTTCAGATGAACAATTATTACTGTGGTCAATCAAAGTTTTAAGTACCAATGAACCTTCCTTTCCATCTCTGACAATAATACCTATATCTGATGCATTATAGCCTTTGTCCTGAAAAGTTTCTATTACATCCGGCAGACGATTAAGAACGATATCCATCCATCTCAATTCCTTGTCATCCTCAATAAACTCAAGTCGTATATATCCGCCTGCATTATTACCCGGATCAGACTGAACAGCTTCAGAATAAAGTTTTTTGAAACTCACTGTCTGTGTATCTCCTGAAAGTGCATTGTCAACCTGCCTGGGAATGATAGTAAAAAGCGAATTATTAAATTTTATGATATTGGAACGGCTTCTCCAGTTTGTAGTCAGGGGTTCACTAATGAACCTTTCATTATCAACCATCCCGTTGAGAAAGGAACCAAGTATCTTCCAATCGCTGTTCCTCCACCGGTAAATAGATTGTTTTACATCACCAACAACCAGGTTATCAAAACCCTGAGCCATACTGTTATCGATCAATGGTCTGAAATTATTCCATTGTAAAATAGAAGTATCCTGAAACTCATCTATCATGAAATTTTCGTACCGGTTACCAACCTTTTCATAAATAAAAGGAGCCTGATCTTCCCTGGTAATAAGACTGAGCAGTTCTCCGGCATCAGATAAAAGGAAGCTGTTTTCCAAGTTGGTAATAAGATGTACATTATGCAAAACATCTGATAAAATACCCAGAGCGTATATAAATGAAAGGATTGCATCTGCACTCTTGTATCCAATAACATTCTCATCATAAAAATGAATTGAGTCTTTCAGAACCCGTTCCAGACCCTTATTAATAGCTGCCTGTAACGAAGGAGAAGTACTTCCTGTGGACCATCTTGGCGGATCATTTTCAATTTCCCTGACATAACTATTAGGATTAATCACGCTCCCTGAAGCAAGTAACCTTATAAACCGGGGGATTCCCTGACCTTTGCGATAGAACATATCATCGGTCAATTCAAATTCTGAAAATATCTCAGCAGCTTTCATCCCATATTCCTGAAGCTGTTTCTCAAAAGATGCTGATAACGATTTGATGGTTTTTATGTAGTCAAGAAGGAATTTTTTATTTTCCAGTTTGGATCGCTCATCAGCAGACAAAATTTTGAATTTTTCTTTAAACAGTTCTTCCGCCAGCTTAATGATTCCAACTTTAAGGTTCCAGCTCTTCTCATCATCAATATTTGACATTGCATATGTAGTGAGCCAGCTCCTGAGTTGAAAGTCGTCAGCTGCTGATGCGATCATTTCATCCACAGCAGATGACAGTATCGTACTATGGTCCAGCTCAATATTAAATCCGGAATGAAGTCCTATTTCCCTGGCAAAAGCTCTAAGTATTTTCTGGAAAAAACTGTCAATAGTGGAGACAGAGAACCTTGAGAAATCGTGCAGAAGAGAGTTTAATATTTCCCTGGCTTCATTTCTTATCCATTCTTCATCTTTCCTGGTGGCTTTTAATAAACCGGTCAGATAATCCGAACTTTCTCCAACAGCCAGCTTATTCAGATTATCAAGGATCCGGGACTTCATTTCGGCAGTGGCTTTATGGGTAAAGGTCACTGCAAGTATCCGCCGGTAGCTTAATCTCGATTTGAACAGACTTTCAAGATAAATACCTGTCAGCTTGTAGGTTTTACCTGAACCTGCCGAAGCACTATATATCGTAAGTGTTCCTTTTCCCATTGAGGGTTAAAGTTATCGCTTTTTAATTAGCGGATTTTGCAGTTGCGAAAAATTTTTCTAAAGGATGTAACATTGTTCGTGCTGAATGTCAATTCATACATCCGGGTTTGGATGGAGCTCAAACAAGGTGCAGGTACTCTTTGAAAAAGTTGCGTATATTTATTAGATAAATGAAGAAATATTTAACACAGCTTGGTTGCATCAATCCGGTAAAACTCTTAAATTGCTTAATTAAATAAATGCGAAAAAAAATGAAACTCAGATTTGTATTTATTCTTTTAATGACCTTTGTTGCCATAGGTATAATATCAGGACAGAAATCAAATAAAAAGATAACTATCTCTGGAATTGTTGTAGATAACAATAACAAACCACTTTCTGGCGCTATAATCCTGATCGACAACGTAAAGACATCCACTATTACAAACCAGAATGGAGCTTATAAGTTGAAGGTCAAACCATCTGCAAAGAAGATTGGGATCTTTACCTTCACTTCAGGGATAGCTGAGGTTGAGATCAGTGGCAGAACAACAATTAATTTCAGTATGGCCGGATCAGGTTCGGAACAGAAAAACAATCCTTCACAGATTCAGAAAGAGGAGGAGGTCAATGTTGGTTACGGAACCGTAAAGAAAGATAATCTTACCACACATGTAAGCAAAATTGACGGTAATAATAATAAATATGAAGCCTACAATTCAATTTATGATATGATAAAGGGAGAGATTCCTGGCGTTCAGGTTTCCGGGAAAAGCATAAAACTCCAGGGATCTGATTCTTTCATGGCGGGTACGGAACCTTTGTTCGTTGTTGATGGGGTTCCTGTTAGTTCGATTGATGATATCCGGCCTAAGATGGTAAAATCAATTGAAGTCCTGAAAGGTTCTTCTGCATCAATCTATGGCTCAAGGGGTGCAAATGGTGTTATACTTATTAATCTGATTAAGGCTGAAAAGACAAAATAAAATCTGTTGCCATTCATTTAAAAAATTCCTTTCTAAAGGCGTAGGCTGTTTAAGGCTTTGATATTAAAAACGAAGTCTGTTCAAACTCCGTTCAAGTGCTAATTCAACCGGAAAGAGTACTGAAAAAAATTACCATGAATAATGAAGTCGCTGATTGCTACCTCCTGTTTCAAATATATGGCTAAGGGGCTAAACCTTTAATGCAGCTATGGCCTTTTTATTTATCTTTGCGGCGTGAAACAAAAAGTTGTAATCGGATTATCAGGCGGAGTGGATTCAAGTGTTGCCGCATGGGTTCTCAAAGAGCAGGGATATGACGTTACCGGGCTTTTTATGAAAAACTGGCACGACACTACAGGTTTGCTTCAGAGTGACTGCCATTGGGAAGATGACCTGATGTTTGCTGAGATGGTTGCAAAAAAACTTGAGATACCTTTTCAAATGGTTGACCTGAGCGGTCCTTACCGGCAGAAAGTTATTGATTACATGTTTGCTGAATATGAAAAGGGTCGTACACCCAATCCGGATGTTCTGTGTAACAGGGAGATTAAATTCGATTCATTTGCAGATGAAGCACGTAAACTTGGAGCTGATTTCGTAGCAACCGGTCATTACTGCAGGAAGAATGAATTTAAGTCCGGGAACATAACTATATACAGGCTATTGTCAGGAAAAGATGATAATAAGGATCAGAGCTATTTTCTTTGTCAGGTAAGTCAGGAACAACTTTCAACAGCACTTTTTCCGATAGGAGACCTGACAAAACCTGAAGTTCGCAAAATAGCTGACAAGCTCGGACTTGCAACAGCTCAACGAAAAGATTCACAGGGCATTTGTTTTGTCGGGAAGGTACATTTGCCAACATTCCTCCAACAGAAACTTGCAGCTAAAGAGGGTAATATAGTTGAAATAAAGGATATA
>JGI20214J51088_10000343_pt1 | contig 33175 bp, 25 predicted proteins | sample WetSurMetagenome_FD_51088 | JGI IMG/M metagenome (IMG submission 51088) | reverse complement strand
GTAATTTTTATCCTGGTGTAACAACTGCAAAAGTAGTTTTCTGGGCATCAAACTTACCAGGTTCTGACCCTAACAAATGGGTTACAATTGCAGATTCAAGTAATGTTCCTTATTATCCTAGTATAACTCAGCCTTCAGGTGGTAATGCTAATGACGCTATGACTCCATATTGCAGAGCAACTCTTGGAAAATCATCCGATAACCAGGGATTGTTTGTAGCATTTATGACTCCGGCAGGTTCAGGTTCAGGAAATGATGCAGTCGTTTATACAAATGGTGATCCGGATACAAATTCTCTTGCTTGTGTTTGGTTTTCTTTCTCAGATAACGGTGGTGCGACATGGTACCAACCGAAAAGAATAACACCTTTTGATACAACAGGTGGTGGTGTTCTTTTAAGAGACTGGACATTCCCGAGTATGTCACCAATAAATGATTGTACACCATCTAAATTCTATGCAAACTTGGTGATCCTTAACGATTCAATTGCCAGTTCATATTTACAACACACAAGTAATCCTCCTGCCTGGGCAGAACAGACATTTTTTAGAATTTCTATAGATAGAGTTGGAATTAACACAATTTCAAATACAATACCTATAAATTATTCGTTAAAACAAAATTATCCAAATCCATTCAATCCTGTAACATCTATTAGATTCTCCTTACCAAAGAATTCTATTGTTACAATGAAAGTTTATGATGTAGCTGGAAGGATTGTCGCAACATTATTGAATAATGAACAAGTTTCTGCAGGTGAAAAGGAAAAGACATTCGATGCTTCAAAATTATCAAGCGGTGTTTATTTCTATACAATAAAAGCTGGTGATTTTACAGATGCTAAAAAAATGGTAGTTGTAAAATAAATTAACTATTTTAAATTCATTTGTATTCCCCTTAAAGATATATTTTAAGGGGAATACTTTTTAAACATTTTTGGAGGTAAAAATGAGGGATAATACAATTTTTAAGATTATTCTTCTCTCTTTATTTGCAGTTCTATTACTAAACCCAGTAAATTCATACTCACAATCAACAGGAAGTATCGGAGGAAGAGTAACAGACGCAAAAGATAACACACCACTCATCGGAGCAACTATAAAAATTGAAGGTTCAAAAATGGGTGCAGTTACCGATGATAATGGTGAATATGTAATTTTAAATGTCGATGTTGGAACATATGCAGTTGAATGTTCATTTATCGGTTTTGATACGAGAAAACAAAAAGATGTTAGAGTATCTGTTGACCAGAGAACGAAAGTAAATTTTGAATTAAGCGTTACGGGTGAAATTAAAACCGAAGTAATCGTTATTGAAGCAGAAAGAAAAGGTATAGATGTTGAACAGAGCGGAAGAATTATTGAGTCGTCAACAATACAAAACACCGGTATTCGTGGTGTTACTAATATTGTTTCAAAGACAGCAGGTGTTATACAGGATGAAAGAGGTGGTTCTATTAATATCCGTGGTGGCAGAAGTAATGAAAGTATTATAATTGTAGATGGAGTTGAAACAACGAACCCTCTCGATGGTTCATCAAGAGCATTTGTATCCAATAATCTTTTACAAGAAATAACCGTATTAACCGGTGGTTTTGGTGCAGAATATGGAAACGTTTTAAGTGGTGTTATTAACGTTTCTACAAAAACAGGAACTGATAAATATACAGGTTCTATCGAACTTGTTACTGATGAATTTTCGGGAAGATGGTTTGATACAAAGTCTCAGGGATATAATGTTTATAGTTTAACTTTTGGTGGTCCTATTATTCCATCAAAAAAACTTGCTAAAGTGATTAATTTCTTTGGTGGGATTGAAAGAACATTTCAAAGAATAAATGATGCTTCCTGGATTTGGGACAAGCTTCCAATTACAGTACCGGATGGAAAAGTTATTAATGATGATAATGGAAGTTACTATTACACAGGAAAACTTAATATTAATTTAAGTGAAATTGCTAATAGTAAAATTCCTTTCAATTTTAAATTTGGAGCTAATGTTAATAATGTAAAAGGAAGAAGTTTAAGAACGGCGAATATTTTACAAAATTATTGGAAAAATCCTGTTACAACCGATAATAATAACCAATTTTTCGGACGTATAATCGGAAATATTTCCAGCAAATTTTTCTTTGAATTACAGGGAAATTATTATAGTGATGTAACTGAATTCAGTGATCCGTTTTTCGGTAGTAATTTTACTTGGTATGGTGATACAAATTATAACCCCGGTCTGAATGCCTATTANCAGGGAGCTGGACAGGGAAAAACGTTAGGTTACGACCCGGCTACTGCATATTTATATAGATTCCCTAATGCAACTTATGACGTATATGACAAAGAAGAAGCAAGTTATATTGGGGGAAAATTAGATGCTACTTTAGCATTATTGAGCAGAAAATATGGAGACCATGAAATAAAATTTGGAGGTGAATATAAATATCATACTCTGAGAAGATTATCTCTTAATCCTTCATCAACTGCAGATTTATCGGTTCAAAATACAGGTGATAGGTGGTACGGAACAAATCTTGCCAGAATGAAAACCTATGGAATAAAAGTAATAGATCCCCTTACAAATACAATAGTCGCAACAGGTGATGACGCTAAACATCCTATTACGGGTGGTATATATGTCCGTGATAAAGTCAGCTTTAGTGATTTTAATTTTAATGGTGGATTCCGAATCGATTTCTTCGATGTGAATACGAAAATTTTGAAATCTATTACAACGGATGTGGTTGGACCGGATGGTAAACCTGCATCTGCTGATGATTTCGTTGATAGTAAAATGAAGTTCTATTTCAGTCCTCGTCTCGGATTCTCATTTCCTATAACAGAACGGACAATTTTCGTAGCGCAATATGGAAAAATGGTTCAATTACCACAATTAAATTTATTATATGTAAGTGANTCTACTTTAACGAGATTTTTATCCACATCGCTTCAAGATGTTATTGAAAATTCAGGATTATCTCCTACAAAACTTACTCAATATGAAATAGGTTTTAAACAGCAGATTGGTGATTATATCAATATGGGTATTACTGCTTTTTATAAAGAATCTATAGATTTAATCGGTGCGGGTAGGATAAAACAAACCGATGATAAAAAAGTACCTGTTGGATTTGCAGCTTATATGAATACCGATTTTGCGATTTCAAGAGGAATTGATTTTTATTTGTCGATGAGAAGAATGTATAGATTAGCTGTTGATGTTGCATATACGTTATCTTATGCGAGTGGAACTGGTTCAGACGCATTCTCAAAATTCAGTTTAGCAAATAATCCTCAACAAGATATGGTACAGTATGTCTATGCTCTCGATTATGACCAAAGACATACGGGAAATATCAATCTTGATTACAGGTTTGGTGAAACTGACGTTCCAAAAGGAATACTCGGAAGTATTCTTAAAAATGTAGGCTTGAATTTAATGTTTAGTTTTAATAGTGGAAGACCGTATACCAGAACTGATGTTGCTCAAACAGCTACAGCTTTTGGAGGTAATATTATATATTCTGCAAAAAATGAGATTTACAGAGATTGGAATTTCAGATTAGATTTTAGACTTGATAAATCCGTTAATATTTGGAAAACAAATCTGAATATGTATGTATATATTATGAATCTCTTAAATTCGGAAATTGTTAATCAGGTATATTCAGGGACTGGAAAACCTGATGACAATGGATATTTGCAGACACCAACTGGTGCTACAGCTTATGCAACTAACCCGGTATTCGCAGAATATTGGTCAGAAAGACTTAAATCTAATTATAATTTTTGGGGTCCTCCGCGTCAGATAAGGTTTGGTATAAATTTAAGTTTTTAATATTTTAATTGAATTTTTTATAAATCAATTGTGAAAAAGCAAAATGAAGTTTAATAAAATAATAGCTCTAACAATTGCTATCGTCTTTATTTTATGCTCTATGGCTATTTCTAAGCCAAGAGTTACTATAAATAAAGATCCGATTAAGTTTTCACCTAAAGTAACGGATGTTAACTTTATATCTGAATCGATACGATTAGATGCAAATAATATTGATGCCTGGTTTCATAATTATGGAATATTTAATCAGGATTTAAGAACAACAAATACTCCGGGATTGATGTGGCCAAAAGGTTCAAATAAATTTGCCTGTTTTACTGCTGGTCTAAGTATTGGCTGTATGATTCTTTTACCAACAGGTCCTAAAATGGCGCAGGTTATGGCATCCTATAAAGGTGAATATAGACCCGGTATTGTTCAAAATGGTGCCGGATATACATCTGCAGATTTTAAAATCTATAGTGTAAAAGCTGGTGATAATGCATCTACTAATCCCGATTACGATAATTGGGGAAAGATGATTCCTTATGGTGCTCCATATAATGATGTAAATAATAATGGAGTTTATGATAAAGGTATAGATATTCCCGGTAGAAAAAATTCTGCACAAACTTTCTTTTTATGTATGACCGATGCTTTTGCTGAGGGAAGAGACCCCGGAGAAGGTTTTGGCGGTGGGGTTACCGACCCGTTACTTATGGCAGAAATACATATGACTGCTTGGTGTTATAATACACCGGGTCTTGAAGACCTACAATTTCTTAATTGGGTTGTCATTAATAAAAATGATAAACCATGGCAGCAAGTTTTTATGGGTTTAGTTGTTGATCCCGACCTTGGTGATGCAAACGATGATTATATTGGTTGCGATACTACAAATAAAATTAATTTGGGTTATGTTTATAACGGGAAAAATAATGATAATATTTACGGTATCGCCCCTCCGGCTATGGGTATGGATTTTTTCAAAAGTCCTGTGATTCATAATTCGGCGTCAAGTGATACTGTTCTTGGATTAACATCATTTGTATTCTTTACAAATACAGGTTCAGCTCCACCGCCGTGTGAGTCTGATCCAAATGGTGAACCGGGTCCTGCGTATAATATGTTGAAGGGATTAAAAAAGAATGGAATTTCGTTCTATGCTCCTACTATTCCCCCAAGTGATACTAAAACAAAAACAAAGTTTGTATATACAGGGGATCCTGAAACAGCAAAAGGTTGGACGGAATCTATAGGTTCTTATGGAAATTGCGATTCAACAACTTTTACCTTTACTTCACCAAATCCTTACGGTGATAGAAGATTTATTTTTAATTCAGGAAGAGAAGATTTCACTATGCCTCCTGGAGATACACAAAATGTTGTCGTTGCTCAATTTGTTGCAAGAGGAACCAGTAATATAAATTCTGTAACAAAATTGAAATCAGTTGCGAAAACTGCAAAATTAATATTCCTTGCTGATTTTAATGTTACTCCTCCTCCACCTCCGCCGCAAGTTACAACATCATTTTTACCTACTTATAATGGTCAGTGTAAAATATTTCTTTCATGGGATGATATTTCGGAAAATTACAAATATTATGATACAATATTCTTTACTCAAAAAGATTCCAATATTTATACATTCCAGGGTTACGAAATATATGAGTTAAATAAATTTGCTCCATCTATACCTGATTTTACTAAACCGGAAACAATTGACCCCAGTCAGGTTCAATTAATTGATATTTTTGATATCAGAGATTCCATCGGAACGATATTGGATTTCTATTCCACAGGATCAAGTATTGGAAATCCACCAAAAGAGGTTTATGGTAAATATCCTATAGTACCACCGTACAAAATGTCACCTCCCAATGGCTTTCCTGATAAAGGAGTAAATAGAAGTATTGTTCTTTCCTCTACCAGGTTTGCCGCAAATTATGGAGGGGTAACAAATTTTGTTTATGGACAGGAATATCAATTTGCAGTTGTTGCTTATGCTGTCAGTAAGAATTTAATTATGAAAGATTCCACTAAAGTGGAAACTGATACTACTAAGTCCGGAAGGCAAAGAAAAGGATTTAGAGTTATTAGGAATTCACTTGGAACTGTAAAATTAAAAGTAGTTCCTATAATGCCTCCGGGAGGAACAGTATTTACTCATGTTAATGGTGATACATTGAATACTTCGGCTCGTGATTTAGGTTTAATGCCTATTGTGAAAAGTCAAGAACTTATAAAAAGTGCAACATATAGGGTTATCTTTAATCCAATGTCAGATATTAATGATACATCGTATAATATTTTGAGGAAATTGGATGGGAAAGATAACTGGGAAATAATGAAATCTAAATTGAAATATGTTAATTTTACTAACCCACCTTCTCAGTCCGAAGATTCGTCAAGGGTTGTGGATGGAATTTCCTTTAGACTTTCTAGAATTAGATATGATAATACATCAGTTGCATATGGAAATTATGGAATAATTAAAGACCCATATTGTTTTGCTCGTCAGAGACCCAGACTTTCGAGGGATTCTATTCAATCTAGAAATTACAGCTGGGAATACTTTCCACCATCGAATATTTTTGTTACCGGTAGTAAATTTAAACCTAAGAGTAAACCATGGCAATCAGACTCTATGAGTATTTCATATCCGTTTGCCGGAACCTTTACAGGATTAGGTTCTTCAGTAAGTTACAAGAATCTGAGGAAAGTTAAACTAGTATTTAACTCAACCGGGCAAAAGGCCTATTATTTTCAAACAACATATAATTCAGGTGAAATTTCTGCTATAACATTCAAAGGTTTTAGACAAATTCCATTCGAAGTGTTTGAAGCTGATTATTCCGATAGTTCAACAACGGATAGAAGATTGAATGTTGTTTTTGCTGAATCTCCGGATTTAAATGGTAATTATTCTGACGGTTTTAAAATGTCAGCTGATTCTCTTGGTGGCAGGTTATTAATATATATATTAAATTCTAATTTTGATACAACAAATTCGATTTATCAGACAAGCGATTTGTTTGCTAATCAAAATAGTTTCGATATTATGTATGTATGGTCTCCGAGATTGAATAATCCGGGTGCATGGTTTAATAATGGAGATATTATGTATTTTCATCCATACACAATAACAAGACCTTATGTTCAAGGTAATTTACCGCTATATTATGAATTTCATACTGTGGCTCCATTGATAGGTGATATTAATGCAGCGAAAAATTCCAATGCACTGAATAGAATTAAAGTTGTACCGAATCCATATTATGGTTTCAGTACATTGGATAGATTAACATCTACCGGAACAGAAAAATTTGTAACATTCAGAAATTTACCTCTTAATTGTAAAATAAAAATATACACATTAAATGGTGATTTGATTAAAATAATTGATAAGGTAAATGATGGATCTGCTTTTTCTTCAACAGCAGAATGGAATTTGCAGAATCAGGATAAAGTACCTATAGCTTCTGGTATTTATATTGCTCTTATAGATGCTCCTGGTATTGGTACAAAAGTAGTAAAAATTGCTGTATTTATGTCACAAGAAAGAATTAATTTCTAAAATCTTTTATTGGCTCTCCATATTAAATAAATGGAGAGCTAAATTTAAAAGTAAGGAGAAAAAATTAATGTATTTAAAATATTTAAAATTCTTATTAGTAATATTAAGTTTTATAGCGGTAATTAATACAAGTTATGGAGGTCCAAGGTCAAAATTGGGTACTTCAGCTGCACCTGAACTATTAATTCCGGTTGGTTCTATTGGTACATCACTTTCAGGATCAAACCTATCTTCTATAACAGGTGTAGATGCGATTTATTGGAATGTTGCCGGTTTAAGTCAATTAAATTCACAAAATGCCGAATTACTTGTTTGCCATTCCGTTTATTTTGCGGATATGAACCTACAATATTTAGGTATAGGAGCAAGATTAGGGAATTTAGGTAATATTGGTATTTCTATAAAATCGTTAAATATCGGAGATATCGAAGAAACGACTGAGGCACAACCTGAAGGTACTGGTGTTATTTTTAAACCTACATACATTGTTGCCGGTCTATCTTTTGCAAAACAAATGACAGATAAAATACGTTTCGGAACAACCGTAAAAATGATTAATGAGAATGTTGCAAACGTCAGTTCAACGGGTTTTGCTTTTGATTTTGGTATTCAATATTCAGGAGGACTTAGTGGTCTGGCTTTCGGTATTGCTATCAAAAATTTGGGCCCATCAATGAGGTTTGATGGTCCGGGACTTGATAGAACTATCACGAATCTCAATACCAGTACATCCACTCAAAGAGTCGTTTTACAGGATTATGATTTGCCTACGAATCTTGAATTAGGAGTGTCATATAAAATAAATTTAGGTAAAAAAATGAATTTAAATTTTTCGACAGCATTCCAAAATTCGAGTTTTTCGAGTGATGAATATAAATTAGGATTTGAATATAACTATAGTAATTTATTTTATATAAGGGGTGCTGGTAGTTATTATCCTGATAAAGAAAAGAATGAGGCATTATTTGGACCAACTTTTGGAGCTGGTATTAAATATCCTCTTGGAAATATATTGCTTGGTTTTGATTATGCATATAGAGTATTAAACGAAAGTGGATTTAATTCAACTAACCAGTTCTTTACGTTAAATGTTGGATTTTAATATTATTAACCTAAATTTTACACCTTTTTTAAGGAGAAAATAAATGAAAGTTTTCATTACAATAAAAATTACGATTCTTACATTATTTCTTGCATTTAATGTATATTCGCAATCTAATCCCGATTTTGATCCTTTTGGGAAAAAGCTTTTCTTTCAGCCCCAATATACGGATCTTTCCGATGATATTATTTCCAAATGGGATACAATAAGAGCTACACCACTTCCTTATTCAAGAAGTGCATCAGCATATGTCACTATTGGTGGTGTTAGTTATATTTATCAATTTGGAGGCGGTCTAGATACGCAATATACTATGGTGGCAAGATATGATGTTTCAAGTGGTACCTGGTCAACTAATTTTTCCAGAATACCAAGTAATATGTCAGGTGCTACGGCTATAACTATTGGAACAAATATTTATCTCTTCGGAGGTGAATCTGTTGCAGGTCTTGGGAAAACATTTAAATATGACCCTGTTAATGATACATGGGTAACACTTGCAAATATGCCAACCCCGGTTACGGATGCCGCAGTTTTTAATTATGATAATAATTTGATATATGTGATTGGAGGCGGAAACGGACTTTTTGCAACAGGAATTGCATATAAAAATTCCGTTCAAATCTATCATATAAATTCAGATACATATACAACCGCAACAAATTATCCAATTAATGCGGGTATGATGGGTATTGGTAATTGGCTCGATACAGTTATTTGTGTGGGTGGATATAATGGTACGGGTGCTATCGATAGCGTGTATCGAGGCGTTATTAATAAAAATAACCCGAGTGTTATTACTTGGTCCGGAACTGCTTATCCAAAATATCCCGTAGGCCCTATTACTCGAGTTTCATCTGTAAATATTCGTAAAGGTAATGCTGTTGGCGTACTGTTTGCAGGTGGTTCTTTGAATGGAGTAAATTCAGTATCGAGTGCTTTTTACTGGGATTTTGCTTTACTTAAATGGAGACAATTGCCGGATATGATAGTTCCAAAAGCGAATTCGAAAGCCGTATTCTCCGGAGATAGTATTGCATATTTAATTGCCGGTTTTTCTACTTTACCAACCGGTAGAAATGATAAAATTACTTTTAGTAAGATATCCGGTATTTCAAATGAGCTACATCCGTTTAGCTTGTTGTATCCTGCTGATAATTCTACTTATACTTCTGTAATTGGAAGTAATAATCCGGTTTTATTTACATGGGATTCTTCAGGTACAAATGCAATTTACAAATGGTCATTTGTCAAAGATTCGGATACTTCAAAAAGAATTGATACAACTATTACTTTTGGTTATCATCTTTTTAAACTTACTGAAAATGATTTAGATAAAATACTTTCAACTACAACACCTAAATGGACTGGTTTAGCTCAAGGTGAATCCGTTCAGGGTACTTGGTTTGTCTATGCTTACAAAGGTCCCGGTGCTCCCGGAGGAAATGATGCAATCAGATCCAATGAAATATTNCACTTAACTTTTAAAAGATTTAAACCGACTTTATCGGCGTTTAATTTACTTACACCTGTAGATGGAACGAAATTGATGACGGCTAATTATTATAATTACCCGGTTCAATTTTCGTGGACAAGTGCTGGGTATGGTGTTTCTTATAAGTTGTATTATATAGATACTGTTAGAAACCGAACGTTAATATTGCCAAGCGGAAATTCGGGGGCTGATTCATTATTATCAATATATAATTATAAATTAGATTCGATATTTGCTGCATCACCCTGGTCAATACTTCAGGGAGATTCAACAGTTGGTAAATGGAAAGTATATGCATATAATGGAACTGACTCAGTGGTATCAGCTCAAAGTAATAATATAACATTCAAAAGACTTGCTAATCAGTTAAATCGTTTTACTCTTGTTTCACCTGTTAGCGATACTACCGCCATTTCAATTTCGAATTTTACTTCGATTGATTTTAAATGGAGGGTCTCTTCTCCCGGTGCGACATATAAATGGCAATTGTCTTCGAATTCCGGATTTACAGGAAGTTTGTTAAGGAATTTGCAGTCAAATAATAACGGATTTGATACAACTTTTACTTTGCAAACCGCAAGTCTCTCAAATTTACTTACTGCCGGTGGTAGATTAACAACATACTGGAGGGTGTTTGCATATAAAGGAACTGATTCTCTTAAATCGGATACAACATTTATGATTGTATTTAAAAGTTCTACTGAAGAACAGCTGTTACAAAAATTTACCAGTTTAAATTTCCCGCCTCCTAATTGGAATATTGAATTTTCTGGAACAAATAGATGGTCAAGAGAACCTTTTAATGCATATTTTGATACAACTGTTAATCCACGTGGTTGTACGAAATTTGATTTTTTCGGTTCATTAAAAGGAACAAAACAATCTATGGTTACGAACTTGTTCCCTGAAGTACAATATGAAGCTGGTGATGGTTCTGATACTTTGATGTTTGATTATGCACATGCATATTCCGGTGATGCTAATATTGATACCTTGTTTATCTATTATTCAACTCAGGATACGGGACTAATAAAGGATTCGCTCTATACGTTAGTTAGTAGTCCCAATTTCAATGATATTAATTCTTTATCGACAATAGTATATCAAGGTGGTCCTTATACNCCNGGNGACGTAAGTCAATGGAAAACTAAAAAATTAGGACTACCTGTATCTACAAAGCGAGTGAGATTTATTGCAGTTAGTGGTTGGGGTAATAACTTATATATCGACAATATTAAACTCAGAAACAAGGCTCCTAAAAAAGATGTTCCTAATGATCTGTCACGAGATACGATTCACTATGTTAATTTTAAATGGGCAAAAACGACGATTCCATCGTATGATTCAATTCAAATAACTTTAGCAACGGATACATTCTTCACTTCTCAGAATATGAGAGCATACAGAACGCCATTTGATATAAGTAGTATGTATACGGATTATCCGTTTGAATCATATACCTGGTATAGATGGAGAATTAAAGTAATGAATGATGCAGGTGAAAGTCCTTGGAGTAAAACTCCTTATCAATTCTTTATTGACCTTGCAACACCACTTTATCAATTATTTGATACTGTATTTCCACCACCTCACTGGACTGTTGAGAATCTTGATACAACAAATCTTACAACATATTGGTCTAAAGCACAGGTAGGAGGAAATCCGAATGCAAATTATGCTGCAAAATTCGATTATTTTTCCTCGCCATATAGTAAAGAGAGATCATTGATTACTAATGTGTTCACTCAAACAGGTCATTTAGGACCAGCTGATACATTGTATTTTGATATTGCTCATGCATATGCTAATAACATTAATAAAGATACGTTGTATATTGATGTTTCAACTAATTATGGTGTTAGTTTTACTAAACTTGCAACTTTTTCAAGTTCACCTTATAAAGATTCTACATATACACCATTGCATTCTATGTCAACAACTATTCTAAACGGTACTTCATTTACACCGACACAACCATCTGATTGGAAAACTATAAAAATTATAATGAATGCTAGTGTTACGAAATTAAGATTCAGATGCTTAAGCGGACATGGTAATAATGTTTATATTACAAATGTTAGGTTTAATAATACTCAGATTGAAAATCCTGTTCTTGGTCTTTTACCGAAAGAATATCAGTTAAACAACAACTATCCAAATCCGTTTAATCCAACTACCACTATTTCGTACTCGATACCAAAAGTATCATTAACAAAATTAGTGATATATGATGTTCTTGGACGTGAAATAACAAGACTTGTAAATGAAGTTAAAAACCCGGGTACATATTCGGTTACTTTTAATGCTTCAAATTTTGCAAGCGGTGTTTATTTCTATAGATTGGAATCCGGTGATTTTGTTGATGTTAAAAAGATGCTATTGATAAAATAATAGGAGAAATCATTTAATTATTATGATGAAGGGTGTCACAAAGCTTTTTTGAGACACCCTCATCTTTTTAAAAATATTTTTTGGGATATTTTTATATATCCCGCCGTTCCAATATATTTCTTAATAAGAACTTAAATCAAAAATAACGTTATGAAGAAATCATTACTTTTATTAATCGTGATTTATTTTCTCTTGCCTTGTTTAGTGACATCTCAATCCAAATTTTATTTTGATGTTGATTATTCGGTTTTCAAAAATATTGACTCTGCATCAATAATAGAGCTCTATTTTGCTTTTTATCAGAGGGATTTAAAATACATTAAAAATACAGATGGTTTTGAAGCAATGGCGAATATTGAAGTTAGTATCTTCAATAAAGATGAAAATAAATTAATTTTTAATGATTTATACGGATTACAATCTAAAGTTACCGATACTTCAAAATTAAAACTTGTAAATAAATTAATAGGTCAGCAAAACTTTAAATTAAATCCCGGTAAATATTTATTTACACTTGTAGGTAGAGATTATAATGATAAATCAAGATTTGATACAATCAAATATGATATTAATATTTTGAAGTATGATGAAAATAAAACGTATCTGAGCGATATTCAATTTGGAACATCAATAGAAAAATCTACTGATTCGAAAAGCATATTTTATAAAAATGGATTAGAAATAACACCAAATCCAAATACACTTTTTGGGGTTAATTTAAATGCATTATGGTATTATCTTGAAATATATTCACTTAACAAAGAATTTTCCGGTGATAGTGTGTGTTTAATTGCTACTATTACTGATTTATCCAATAACATACTGATGCAGAAGACAAAGAGAGAAAAATCGAATTCCTCTGCTTTTGTTGAAATTGGAAGCTTTAAAATAGATTCTTTAGATAAAGGTTCATATAATTTGAAAATTGAAATAGTTGATAAGCTGAATCAGAATAATATAACAAAAGAAAAAAAATTCTATATTTTTAATTCTTTCAAATCTGATTTGACAGAACAAAATTCGAGTCAGGATTTCTTGCGTAGTGAATATGTGAATATGAAAGAAGATAGATTGGACGATGAATTTGATAAAGCTGTTTATATTAGAACACAGAATGAAACTGATAATTATGCGAAACTTAAGTCTGTTGATGAAAAAAGAATATTTCTTTATGATTTTTGGAAAAAACGTGATGATAATCTTTTTACTTCTATTAATGAATATAAAGTGAAATATTTTAAAGGTATAGCAGAAGCGAATAAATTATTTAAGCAAGGCTTTACCGATGGGTGGAAAACCGATAGGGGAAAAATTTATCTAATTTACGGAAAACCTACTGATGTTGAAAGTAATCCTAATTCTTCTGACACGACAGGATATGAAATCTGGCACTATGATTTACTTCAGGGAGGTACTATATGTGTATTTGCTGAAACACAAGCCGGTTCAGGATTTTATATTTTAGTCCACTCGACAATAAGAGGAGAGTTTAGAAATGATGACTGGAGATATAGATTAAAAAAATTGTTTTAAATACTTTTTATGAAAAAAAGTATTTTTATATATATATCATCTCTTATTTTTGCTATTACACTTTGGTTGTACATCAATTTAAATTTGATTTATAATATATCGATTTCAATACCTATTGATATAAAATTATCAAAAACTCAAGCTCTTGCAAGTGATTTACCCAATTCGGTTGATGTATCGGTTAAAGGAAAAGGATGGGATTTGCTTGGTCTTGTACTCTCAAAAAGTATCACATTGAATCTTGATTTAACGAATTACAAGAAAGACACTAAGATAAATATATCTCAATCTATTAATGAGCTTTTAAATCTGTCTAATAATATTTTAATTGTCGGTGTAAATCCTGATGCGATTGAAATAAATTTCGATAATATAACATCGAAAATGGTAAAAGTAAAAAATATGGTAAATGTTATACCTAAAGATGGATATATAATAATTAATTCTCCAAATATTATACCTGATTCGATAAAAATAAGCGGTGCAATGTCTATAATAGGTAAGATAAAATATCTTCCTACTGAAATAGTTAATATCGAAAACATAAATAGTGGATTTACCCGGACAATAAAAATATTGGACACATTAAATAATATTATTAAAATTGAACCTAAAACCGTAACTGTTAAATATAATATAGAGTTATCCGCCGAGAAAAATATTGAGGATATAAATGTAATTATAAGTAATGTTCCGCAAGATAAAGAAGTTTTACTTGTTCCTCCAAAATTGAAACTTTATTTAAAAGGGGGAGTAGAACAACTGGCAAAAATTAATCCGGAAGAGATATTTGCTGGAATTGAATATAAACAAATAGAAAACGACAGCCTTGGATTTGTTTCTCCAAAAATATCATTGCCGGTAGATGTTATGGTTATGAAATATGAACCTCAAAAATTCCAATATATAATTAAGAAAAAAAGTATGGATACGAAGTGATAGATTATTTAATTAAAGAATATCGTAAATTAATTACTGAAATAAAAACACTTGATTTTAAAACAAGTTATATATTTATTTCCGCATCTGTAATTATATTTATATCAATGGTTTATGCTACACCAATGTTTTATTATGAACATTTCGGAAGAGATAAATTAATGTCAAGAATTTATTGGCTATTAACAGATGGTTTAATAATGTTTGTTTTATCGGTATTTTCCATAAAAATTGTATTAAAAGGAAAATTATCGGATTACGGTTTTAAATTGGGAGACAAAAAATTCGGATTTATTACATCCCTACTATTTTTCCTTGTTATGCTTCCGATTGTGTGGATAGTGTCTTCATCGGAAAGTTTTGCAAATGCATATCCTCTGGGTGGCTCTGAATTAAAATCGAATGTAGTCCTGTTTATTTTATATGAATTGTGTCTGTTAATATATATGNTAGGATGGGAATTTTTATGGAGAGGTTATATGCTTTTTGGTTTAAAAGTAAAACTTGGATATTATGCAATTTTTATTCAGATGATTCCGTTCTTTATTTTACATAGAGGAAAACCGGAATTGGAATTATTCGCATCCATAATTGCGGGATTGATTTTAGGCATTCAGGCATTGCGTAGTAATTCGTTTTTTTATTGCTGGTTATTGCATTCGTGTGTAATGATATCTATCGATACAATTTCGATAATCAGATTTGTATCAAAATTTTATAATATTATATAATAAATGTTTTTATAAGGTAATTGATTTATGAAATTAACAGTAAACATAGATCACGTTGCTACTCTTCGTGAAGCACGTGGTGAAATAGAGCCTGACCCGGTTATTGCCGCAGGTATTTGCGAACTTGCCGGGGCAGAAGGAATTGTCTGCCATCTGAGAGAAGATAGAAGACATATAAATGACAGGGATGTTAAACTCATTCGTGAAGTAGTTAAGACAAAATTTGATTTGGAGATGGCGGCTACAGATGAGATGATTAAAATTGCCTGTGATATTATTCCGGATCTTGTTACAATTGTACCTGAAAATCGGAATGAGTTGACAACTGAGGGTGGGCTTAATATAACAGCTTCTAAAAGCAAATTTGAAAACGCAATAAATATTCTACATTCAAAAAATATTCTTGTAAGTCTATTTGTTGACCCTGTTCCTGAAAATATCGATAAAGCTTTGGAAGTTGGTGCGGATATTATTGAAATTCACACCGGAAAATATTCAAATACTTTTGTCGAAAAGGACCAGTTGATTGAACTTAGTAAAATTGGAAGTGTTGCCCAAATGGCATCCGAAATGGGTTTAATAGTTACTGCTGGCCATGGAATTAATTATTATAATGTTTTTCCGCTTTTAAATATGAAAGAAATCCGGGAAGTAAGTATAGGACATTCGATAATTTCCCGGGCTGTATTCTCAGGATTGCAGAAAGCTGTGGAAGATATGGTAAAAATTTTGCAAAATGATTAAGTCAAGAAAATGAGTGAACTGAAAGCGTTTAACCTGGTTAAGGAATACAAAAAAAGAATTGTTGTAAATGATGTTTCCTTGAATGTTAAACAGGGAGAGATTGTAGGATTACTTGGACCCAACGGAGCAGGGAAGACAACAACTTTCTATATGATTTGCGGTATGATAAAACCAAAATCTGGTGAAATCGAACTTGATGGTAATATTATTTCCAAATATCCTATGTATAAACGAGCAAAAGCCGGAATTGGTTACCTGCCGCAGGAAGCTTCGATTTTCAGGAAAATGACTGTACGACAAAATATTACATCTGTACTGCAGTTTATGAAATTAGATAAAGCCGATGTTGAAACAAGATGCGATAAATTATTAAAGGATTTCAATATTGATAAAATTGAAGATTCAAAAGGTTATATGCTTTCCGGTGGGGAACGAAGAAGAACTGAAATTGCACGGGCTCTTGCATCCGATCCAAAATTTATTTTACTCGATGAACCTTTTGCAGGAATTGACCCGATTGCATCCGAAGAAATTATGAAAATGGTATCGAAATTAAAAGATAGGGGAATTGGAGTTTTAATAACCGATCATAACGTTCATGAAACATTATCTATTGTAGATAGGGCTTATATTCTGATTGAGGGGAAAATATTTAAATCCGGAAATGCAACGGATTTAGCAAACGATGATATGGTAAAAAAATTATACCTTGGCGAAAGTTTTTCTCTGGATAGGTATTTATTGGACTTTAAGGATAAGAAATAAATTATTATATAAGATAAAATTTAATTTCTTCCAAATAACCGTGAAAAGAACCCTTTCTTTTGTCCCGGTAATTCTATTCCATTTTTATTAGCAAGATTTTTCACATACTCAATAGATTCTTTGTAAGGCATCAAAGTAATCCATCTATGTATGGTAAGTGCAGTCAATTGTCCCATAGGACCTTCTTTAAGGTTATTAACAAGAAGTTCATCAAGTTTTTGTGTATCATCTTTCAGTTTCGAATAATCAAAACTGCAATTTGCACACAAATATTTTCCCTGCAATTCTTGTAATAATGTAGTTTTATTGCACCCCGGGCATTTAATATAAATAGTTGATTCCATATTCTATTATTTGTCTTTATGTGTCTTTCCATCGTTTACTTTTTTCTCGGTATGTTTTGTTGTATCTTTTGTTGTTGTATCTATGGTTTTTCCTGTACTTTTTTTCGAATGTTTGTTTTTATAATCAGTTAGATAAAAACCACTCCCTTTTAATATAAACCCTGCTCCACTGCTTATTAATTTTTTTAGAGTTTTTTTCCCGCATTTCGGACATTTAGTTAACGGTTCATCTTTAATTGATTGCAGTGCTTCAAAAGTATAATTGCAGCTATTGCATTTGTAATCGTATGTTGGCATAATTTATTTTAAAAATTTATCTTTTGCTTTTTTATATTCTTCTTCTGTTATCAGACCAAGCTCGTGAGCATTTTTTAATTCTTTTAATCTTTCCAGACTTATTTTTTCCCCGGATAGTTCATTAGAATCTTTTTCAGTATTAGTCTTATTGCTTCCAATTAATTTATCAATTTTCAAAACACGCTTCAATCCGTCTCCACATTGCTCCGAAAAAGATTCAAGATTTTTCTTTAAAAATTTTACTTTCTTTATAAAATTATCTTTTTCGTCTGGGTGTATTTTGTTTTCTATATCTTTTGCAAAGTTTCTTACGATTTGATATTGATATGTTTCCTTTTTCTTCTTTGCCTCGCCTGAAATTTCAAATTCCTCCAATCTAAATATATTTTCATAATAATACTCAAATATTACAAGCATTTCAGGAAGTTTATTATTGACAACTAATTCATTCTGAATTTTTTCTGCTTTATGAATAATTTCATATCTTAAAGCATCTTTTCCTTGTTCTTCAAAGAGACGGTTTATTAAACGTGATTCGATTCCGAGTTGTTCAGTCCTTGTTACGGTTATACCTTCCTGTCTTGTGTATTTGTATATTGTAACTCTTTCCCCGCTTTCGGAATTTACATCGCTTATAACATCGAATAATCCAAAAATTAATCCCATAATATACGCTTTGTAGGATTCATCAAGTCGCTTTTTTTCGTCGGAATTCAAAGGAATAATATCGTTGTAAATATAGGAATTCTTATCAATATGCAAATCAATATTTGTATTTTTGGATAGATGCTTATAGTACCTTTTCATTTCATCGGATACTGTATATGAATAAAACAGAGGGAATCCTGCCCATTCGGAGTAAAATATTATAGAAGAGTTATCCGCTGAATCCTTGAATTCAACTGCATCCCCAACGATTGAGTAAATAAGGTTTCTGAATTTTGTAAAAGACGAAGTGTTAGTTTTAACGCCAATGTAAAATTTCTTTGCAGAATCTTCGAGTTTAAATCTTCCCGGTTCTTCATATATTTTTAACCAGGGATATGCCTGTGAAAGCATTCCTCTTATTTTAGATTCACTTCTTAAAGTATCTTTTTCAAAAAGTATATCCGTGATATTATAATCTTCTTTTATTTTTTCGAATTGTTTCTTGGCAAAAGTAAGCATTTTATCTTCCACAGCTTTTGTATCACTATTCTTAAGTATATTTACAATATCGGTAACATCCAGTGCATTTAGCTCTTTCAAAAGACTATAGGAAAGTTCTTTTATTTTATCTAATGCATTTTGTCCTGTTCCTATGTACCTGATATAATAATCATTTTTTATATTATCAGGTTCGTAAATGAATAAATTAAAACTATTCTCGAGCTTTTGAGAGAAGTAACTATATTTATTTTTAAAATTATCTTTTAATATACCAAGATTTCCGGTTAATTTGTTTATATCCGAAATTAAACCTGTAAACTGAATTCTGCCATCATCGGTTTTAGTTCCTTTTTCTATAAGATAAAGCATCCTCTGGCATATTTCTTTAGCGTAATATCTTGAATTTAATTTAATCAATGCTTCGTAGTATCTATCTAAAACATCTATTAGCTTTTCAAGTGTTCCTGACATAGCGGATTTTTTCAAAACGTTTATATTAGACCGTGCTTCATCTTCTTTTAAATCCTGCAACCTGCTCTTTATTTCTGATTCCATTTTCGTCACAAGAATTTGCATATCTTTAATCTCTTTCTCGAATCTCGGAATATATTCGAAGTTACCATTGGTCAAAATAAATTGAAGTCTTCTTAAAACATTTATGGAATAAAATACTCCACGTGTAGAATCATTAATTAAATTATTGATTTTTCGTTCTAATTCTCCTACAATATTTCTTTCCCTGTCACCGATTGTCTTTGTAAGAATATTGGACCTGTTGGAATAAACCTGAGAATAAAACAAACCTTTTCGTTGTATATCGTTATCATCTTTGAAATTAGTGTCGAATTTTTGTTTTTCACTGAGTATATATGATGTCCAGCTGTCTCCTCGTTTCCAGCTTAATAACTCGTTTTGAATATTTGTTAAAAAAGTTTTTATTTTTGATTGTATCGAAGATTTCTCCCCCATACTATATAAAGAATCGAGTAGCTGATGTTTTGTTGATGATTCAAGTAAACCAAGCTCAGGTAAAAATTCATTTGTCAGGTAACTATCTATATCGCTTTGCGAGCCTTCTGCATAAGAAAGATAATAGTTGATAATTTCTTCGCATAATTTGTATGAACAAGATAAAATAATTCTATCAACGGGTATGGAAATTGTAGATTGTCCCAATGTAGAATATTTTCTCGAAAATGTATTTTCTGAAATTGTATTATCATCAGGCCAGAGTCTTTGCTTATACTGAACCAGATTGACTCTTACGCCTCTTTTATAATTTGCAAAATCGGAATTAGAAAAATCCTGAAATATCGTATCGGCAATCATTTTGTAAATATCCTTATTGCTGATATCCGATAAGGATAAATTTTTATAATTCTCTCCGTCAATTAAATATACATCATCATACACACCCGGCTGAAAAGTCATCGGTTCGTTTTTTTTCCAGCTTACTGAAAAAGTATTTTTTAGATTATAATATTCAAGTTCCGTTAAAGCCGCATATCCATTCGCAAAAATTCTTTCCTTGCCATATCCCTGGAATATTTTCGGAAGTAAAATATAACAGGATGATATTGCCTGATTTTTAAAAATGTTTCTGATTAAAAAACCAAAATCAATAAACATCCCCGAGCCTGTTCCGCCGCTGACTGAAGTTATTATATAAACGTTAATTTTTTCAGTATTAACATTTTTGATTTTATGTTTATCCTTTACGAGGTTAATTGACCTTGAATCTGTAATTCTTGATTTTGCAGAAAGCAATTTCTGAGTAATTTCATCGAAATTATGGTAAAATGCAAGCCTTGCCGCAGGTCTGATTTGTCCTGCACCTGTATTCATCGTTCCCAATTTTCCAATTTCACCTGTTGTATTAAGCCATTTTTTAATATGCGGAACATCGTTAATTCTATTAATATAATCGGATGGATTTACAGGGTTAAATATTTTTTCTGAAGGCTGAAAATCAATATCATTAATTAGATAATCTCTTTCTCTTGCTATTCCACTTTCCTCCGAAGGAGCATTATCTGTATCTATATATAAATAAGAAGTAATAGGAAAGTTATCTATCGAACCGTATTTTTCCACAAATTGCCTGCGAATTCTTAAAAGAACCTCTTTTCCTGTCCCGCCAAGTCCAATTAATATTGTAGGCATAAACTCTTGAGTCTTTAACTCCAAAGAACCTTTCTCTGAAGAAAGTGAAATCGCTTTACTTTTAGGTAAAGAAAACGGGTCATTCATAACGTTTATTTTTAATTACTTTAAAATAATGATATTAAGAAAATAAAAGAAGTTAGAAAGAGGGTATAGTATTTTATAGTGTGGTAATTAAATCACGAATATTTCAAAAATTTCTTTTTTTTGTAATTTGCCATTAAATCTTTTTGTTCGAGTTCTCCTGCTTGGGTAATTAACCATTTTTTATTTACAATTTCTTTTGTATTCTTTATTAAATTTTTATAAAAACCAGCATCGGGATAGTTTCCTTCTTGTTTAATTGTTATCAACTTTTTATAATATTCAATGAAATTATTATACCCGGCTTTTTTATCCTGCGAAATCATATCGTCACTAGATATCATACTTTTAAAATTATGTAGTATCGATAAAGCTGGTTCATAATCATTAATTTCATAAAATATTTGCAATTTTAAAAATTTAACGTCATATTTAAATGTACTCGAAGTATATTTTATTTTACCGGAATATTTTAAAGCTTCATTGAAATTTCCTATTTTGTAATTTAAGGTCATATTACCAAATAAATACATATTTTTAGCATCTTTTGGGTGTAAATATTTCCAATATTTTTCAATAACATTTTTAACCCAATCCAATTTGTTTAATCTAAACCCGCATAGCCAAATTGCCCTGAATAAATCCGTTGATAAATAATCCGACAAATTAGTTTTAAATAATTTATTATCAAGAAAGATATTATATAATTTGTATAATTCGTTTTGAAAATAATCAGGTTCTTTGTTAAGATTTGATTTCAAAATACAATAATTAATCAGATTGGATATATGAAAATAATTTTCATCACGGCTGATTTCATCAAAATGTTTTTCTATAAGTTTTTTGTATACTTCGTAATATTCTTCTTTCCCCAGATTTTTATAGCAATTGAACATTGTATTGTATATTGCTACCATAAAATCTTGTTTATGATATTTTCCTATCAAACTTATAATTTCTTTTATATTGATATTATTTATAACTGAATCGGGTAAATTGTTTTTAATATTTAATCCGAAATTGTACATATAACTAAAAAAATCGAGATACTGGCAGCTTAATTCTATAATATAAAACATCGTTAGATAGCTACAAGCTTTATCCAAGCGTTCAGTTTGTTTCTTTAATTCATTTATTTTTGTAGTCTTTTCATTTGATCGGCTGAAATTTACTATATTCGTATTTAATAAATAAAGATTATAAACCTGTTCCATATCCAGTTTGCTTTGCAGTAGTTCTTTTTCAAATGTTTTTGTTTGATGTAAAAATCTCGAGGATAAATTTCTTAATCTTAATTCATCACTTAGAAAATTAGAACCTAATAATGATTTTTTCTCCAGATTTTTTAGCTTAAAATAGTTATAAATATGTTGTGTCAGATAACCGATTAATGCTCTAAATGATTTTGAATTATACGTTGAGGATTTTGTAATTTTTTTGTAAATATCTTCTTCNTCAATATTTTCNAAAAACAAAGGATAATATTTCATTATTTCGTCATACAAATTTACCAGACCGTATCTTTTATTAAAATATGGTGATATTAAATATCTTCGGAATTCTTTTACTTCTTCATTGGAAAATGTTTGTAACAAATCGAATAAAGCTATTATTTTCATATCGTTTTTTGTTATGTTTTTGTTGCTCTACAACTCACAAAATATTGAAAAATAATCAAAAATACAACATTTTTATAGTGTTTCTATTATAAAAAAGTAAGTATTGTGTTATAAATAGAGAAAAAAAAGTTTTATCAATTCATACATTCTCCTTAAAATTAATGTGTTTTTTAAAGCTAAGCATTAGGAGGAATTAACATGAAAAAGTTTTTTTTTATTGTTCTACTCATTTTTTCTATTATTCCAGTTTCAATAAAGTCGAATGTTAGTTTAAGTATAAGCCTTAATATGAATGTTGTTTTAAAAAATACAGAAGAAGGTGGATATATTGAATTTGTGAGAATAGATGGAGTATTATATGCTTATGAATATGATTGTGATGGGGGTTTAATAAGAGTATATATGGTACCATCTGATTAGTAAATAATAATAGTTAAATAATTTATTAGTGAAAGAAACAAATTACATCACAGCTGAAATAAACATTATTCCAAATCAATCTGACGAAAGAAAATGGTTATTGAAAAACTCAATGTACCAAAAAATTAATGATATATGGCTGACCCTTGAATGTTGTTCTTTTCGAAAAAATGTCAAAGAAGAATTTGAATATTACGAAATAATTATCAAAAATGAAAATATAGTTAGATGGTTGATAAAAGATAATCTTGTGATAAAAAAAAACAATGGCATTATAGAAATAAAAGAAGATTGTAATAAAAAAATGTTAAATATTTTATTAAGGTCAATGCCTAATAACATCCTTGAAAAAGTAAAACCATTTATAATTATAAAACAGAACTGATTTTTATCGAAAAAATATTATAAATATGAAAGTTTTTAAAAAAATATATATACAACCGTTAAAATTAACAGTAAATACAGGGGGAATGAAAATAGTTTATTAATTTTGTATAAAACTCTTAGCTCGAGATAGAGAATACAGGTTGTAGATTAATAATTATTCAAACTCTGCAAAAAAATAATATGAATTGTCAAGCATATATTAAATCAACAATGCAGAGCTTTTATTCCCCTTTTTTATTCCTTCGATTGTATTTTGTTGTAATATAGTTTAATATGTATAACAATAAGGAAAAACCAAAAGAAATATTTGTAAGTAATACTATCTGTTTAAAATCGGGATTCTACAGATTTGTTAACTGTGACGGTGAAGAATTTGATACTTATATTATTGAAAAACGGAATATGGATATGGAAACAATGGTTAGTAAGTGCAGATTTGGAAATAAGGAATTATTTTTGAAAAAAGGTGATTTGTTTCCACTTTGTGCAAATTGCAATAATTTATCAAGGTGGGAGTACATAAAAGAAAAACCGTTATAAATCCTAAAACAAAATAAATTACATTTACCTGTATTAAAATCCCGTTACGCTCTCACCCCCGTCGACGTGGATTAATCCACCGGTCATCCAGTGTGAATCACGTTTGTAATTATCCAGTATAAAATTTGCAATATCTTCAGGTTGTGTAAGTCTTCCCTGTGCATTACGGCCTAATGTATAGTCCATAATGAAACTAATGTTGGGAATTTTTCTTGAGGCAGGAGTGTCTGTGACCCCTGCTAATATTGCGTTTGCGGAAATTCCTTCTTTTCCAAGTTCCATAGCAAGTTGCCGGATATGAGATTCGATGCAAGCTTTTGCGGCTGATACTGCTCCGTATGATTCTATAACGCGTGAGCCTCCTGTTGATGTTAACGCATATATTTTAGCTCCCGATTTCATAAGTTTTCGTTTCATAACGTCCTGAGTCCAATACACGAGCGAATTTGCCATAACATCAATTGTCATTTCAAGTTGCTTCTGATTAATTTGCATTGATGCTTCTTTATCGATAAATTTCCTAAGTGTGCCGAAAGCAAGAGAGTGTACTAATACTTTTATTGTCGGATTTTTTTTATCTTTTAAAATTTCTTCAACTGCATTTAAAACATCATTTCTTTTATTCGGGTCTGCCGCATTAACATTAAAATAGTGAGCATCTGCACCGTAAGATTTTATTTCCGAAATTATTTCTTCTACAGCGGGCATAGTCGCCGCCCTATCGAGGTGAACCCCAATTATATTTACGCCGTCTTTTGCCAGTGCTAAAGAAATTGCTCTTCCAAATCCACTCGAGGCTCCGAGTATTAATGCATAATATGTATCCATATAATAATTTTTTTTTATAATAGCTCTTTATATAAACAGATTAAAAGGAGTTTAAGTTTAAAAATTTACCTGCTTTTAACCGAGACAATGGTCATTATTAATCCAATTATGAATAAAAATATCAGAACAACCATAAACGCTGCCGAACTCCAAAAATTAGCAACAATTCCCCAGATAATAAAAATCCATAAAATCGAAATTACCAAAAACAAACTCCAGCTTAACATCATTGATTGTCTTGATGACCTTTTCTTATGAAATGTTTTAAAAAGAGTCTGTACGAAAATAAAATAAAACAACGAAAGTCCCAGTGCAGAAAGCAGAATATAAATAAAAAGTTTTGTATTGGTAATTTTATCTTCCTTTAATGGTGCTGTTAGTAATGAATCGACTTTCTGAGGTTCTTTTTTATTCGTATCAATTTGATTAATAATCTTACTCGTATCTATCTGTAAAGCATTTTTCTGTAATGAATCCGATGATTTTTTACCGGAAGAAGTGAGCGTAGTATCTTTCTTCTTTTTAATCGAATCCTGAGAAAATGAAATATTAAAATCAAAAAATGATATGATAAGGAAACAAATTAAATAAACAGAAATATATTTTATGCTATTTTTATATGATGTTTTCTTTTTTGTCGAGATATGTTGTATCATAATTGTGATTAATAAAATTTTTGTCATTCATAATTTGTTGATAAAGCGGGATTGTAGTTTTTACACCTTCAACAATAAATTCATCAAGTGCTCTGTTCATTTTCTTGATGGCATCAATTCTGTTCTCGGCTCGTACAATCAATTTACCTATTAAAGAATCATAATAACTCGATATGGTAAATCCCGGATAACAGTGTGTATCTATTCTTACGCCATTTCCTCCCGGGGAATGAAATGCAGTAATCAATCCGGAACTGGGTCTGAAATTGTTTTCTATATCTTCGGCATTAATTCTGCATTCTATCGCATGTCCTACGAATTTTGGCTTTCTAATTGAGATTTTTCCTCCATCAGCAATATTAATTTGTTCTTTTACCATATCCGTATTAGTTGCAAGCTCAGTTACCGGATGCTCAACCTGGATACGCGTATTCATTTCCATAAAATAAAAATTATTGTCTTTATCAACCATATACTCGACGGTTCCGGCGCCAATATAATTAACAGAAGCTCCAACTTTGATAGCCGCTTCAGCCATATTTTGTCTTACTTCATCGTTTATGAACGGAGAAGGGGTTTCTTCAATTAATTTTTGTTGCCTTCTCTGTATGGTACAATCCCGTTCACCGAGATGGATGATTTTCCCGTGTTTATCTCCAAATATCTGGATTTCTATGTGTCGTGGGCTATCTATAAATTTTTCAATATACATATCATCATTACCGAATGCGGATTGGGCTTCATTCTTTGCAAGTGTAAAAAGAGCTTCAAGATTCGATTTATCCCTTACTACACGCATTCCTTTACCTCCTCCACCTGCAGATGCTTTAAGCATTACAGGGTATCCGATATTATCACATATCTTTTCGGCTTCTTCGTATGTTTTTACTAATCCGTCACTACCGGGGATGACCGGTATCCCGGCTTGCTTCATACGCTCTTTTGCACTGGATTTATTTCCCATTACACTTATCATTTCGGCAGTTGGTCCGATGAAAATCAGGTTTGAATCTGTACAAATTTCAGCAAATTCAGCATTTTCTGCCAGAAATCCGTATCCGGGATGTATTGCATCTGAATTCGTTATCTCTGCCGCCGCTATTAATCTGGGAATGTTAAGATAGCTATCCTTTGCAGGGGGTGGACCAATGCAAACAGCTTCATCTGCAAATCTTACGTGTAAAGAATTTTTATCAGCTTCCGAATATACTGCGACCGTTTTAATTCCAATTTCCTTGCACGTGCGAATTATCCTTAAGGCTATTTCACCTCTATTGGCAATTAATATTTTTTTTATCATTATAGAAAATTAGTTTATACAAACTATTTCTTTTCGATAAGAAATAATACCTGGTCAAATTCGACTGCCTGTCCGTTTTCTACGAGTATTTTTACTATTTTTCCCGATACTTCGGATTCGATTTCATTCATTAGCTTCATTGCCTCGATAATGCAAATCGTGTTTCCGGATTTTATTTCAGAACCTATATTAACGTATGGGTCAGCATCCGGAGAGGGAGACCTGTAAAAAGTTCCAACCATTGGTGAGCGAACTTCCATTATATTCTCAGAAGGTGTTATATCTTCTTTTTTCTCCTCTTTCTTTTGCTCATCTTTTGCCGTACCGGATTGCTGTGAACCTGCTAAGTTTTGTTCGAAAAAATTTGGTAATTGTACAGTAGGGATATTTTGTGAAATTTTAGGTCTTGGTTTTGATAATCTGATTTTTGAACCTTCTTCTTCAATTTCAATTTCTGCTAAGTCACTTGTATCAAGCATTTTTATCAGTTTTTTTAGGTAATTTAAATCCATTTTCATTATTTTTTATTTAAATTAATTAAAAGTTTTTATCCGATATTTCTATTTATTTATATCAAATATACGAATAACACACTATAAGTTTTGATTTTATATAACCCTAACTAATTAACTCTTAACTCTTTCAATATATTCGTGAGTTCTGATATCCACTTTTATAACATCTCCTTCATTTACAAAAAGAGGTACGTTTACTACTGCACCTGTTTCCAAAATTGCTTGTTTTGTTGCACCTGTGGCAGTATTCCCTTTAATACCGGGAGGGGCTGAAGTAATCAATAGTTCAACATGTGGTGGCATTTCCAGCGATAAAGGATTTTCATCGTGAAAAGTTATTTGCACGTTCTGACCGGCTTTTAAAAATTCGCCTTGCTCTCCTACAAAACGTTCATTTAAGTGGATTTGTTCATATGTATCATTATCCATAAAGTAATAATCCGTATCATCTTTATATAAATATTGATAGGTTTTAAATTCAAGTCTTTCGATTTCAATTTCTTCACCGGAACGGAATCTGTTTTCAATAGTCCTTCCGTTTTTCAAATTTCTCATTTTGACCTGGTAAAAAGCCCTTAAGTTCCCGGGTGTTCTATGTTCGACTGACATAACTGAATGTAACTCACCATTAAATTTAATTACAATCCCCGTTTTTAAATCTGAAGTAGTTGACATATTAATAAATTTGATAAAAATTAAGCATTTACAAATATACTTATTTGAGCTACCAAAATCAATTAAAGATTTATATAATTTTGATTTGATTTTTTTACACTATTTAAGTATTTTAATGCAAAATCCACTAAAAATTAATAAAAATTATATAAAATGGAGGTAAAATGTCTATAAAAATAGGAATAAATGGTTTTGGAAGAATCGGCAGATTAGTATTCAGAAGATTGATGGAGGTTGGGGGTTTTGAAGTTATCGCAATAAATGACTTAATGGACCCAAACACACTTGCACATTTACTTAAATACGATTCGGTACACGGAAAATTTCGTAGTGAGGTTAAAGCTGTGGAGAACGGGGTATCGGTAAATGGTAAACTAATAAAAATAACAGCTGAAAAAGACCCGGCAAAATTAGGCTGGGGTGCAATGGGAGTCGATATTGTTATCGAGGCTACAGGAATTTTTACCAAAAAAGAAAAATTGCAGTTGCATATCGATGCAGGAGCAAAAAAAGTTATACTTACTGCTCCACCGAAAGATGACCTCGATGCAATGATAGTCCTCGGTGTAAATGACTCGATATTAAAACCGGAGTATAAAATAATTTCCAATGCTTCCTGCACAACAAATTGTTTAGCACCTATGGTTAAAGTTTTAGACGATGTTTTTGGAATTCAAAAAGGTTTTATGACAACCGTACACGCTTATACAAACGACCAGGTAATGCTTGACCAACCCCATAAAGATTTAAGAAGGGCTCGAGCCGGCGCAATGAATATTTTACCGACAACTACGGGTGCGGCAAAAGCAGTTGGTAAAGTTATGCCGAATTTAAAAGGCAAACTCGACGGATTTTCATTAAGAGTTCCGGTTCCTGATGGTTCGTTGACCGATTTTGTTTGCATATTGAATAAAGAAGTGACGAAGGAAGAAATCAATGCCGCAATGAAAAAAGCTTCTGAAACTAATTTAAAGGGAATTCTCGAATATTGTGAAGACCCGATAGTTTCAAGCGATATTATAGGAAATAGTTATTCTTGCATTTTCGATGCTCTTTCCACAATGGTAAGCGGAAATCTGGTTAAAGTTATCGGATGGTATGATAATGAGTGGGGATATAGTTGCAGAGTTGTTGATTTACTCAAAAAGATAGCGTAAGCTTTATTGTACTAATATTTGTATGTCATTCCCGTTTTCGGGAATGACATATATATAATTAATTTATTAAATCCATTTCTAAAAATATCAAATCGGTATTAATTGGGTGAACAGAAGATACAATTCATACATTCGGACTCAAATCCTAAAGTTCAAAATTTAATAATTCTTTTCTTTGTTTTATCCTCTGTTATTTTAGGCGTAGTATATAGGTTTATCCAGGACGATGCATTTATTTCTTTTATATATGCCAGAAATTTGATAAGAGGGAACGGGTTAACCTGGTTTGGTAATTATGTCGAGGGTTATACTAATTTTCTCTGGGTAATATGGATTGCATTTGGTTTCGTTTTATCTATCGAACCTGTATTATGGTCGCAAATTACCGGTATTACTTTCTTTGCACTTACCATATTCTTTTCATTGAAAATATCATTCAAAATTTTTAAATCATTAATTCCTGTTTTACTAACCGGAATATTATTGATTACTAATTATACAATGGTTTGTTTTGCTACAGGTGGACTTGAAACTATGCTGCAGACTTTTTTTATAACATTGTTAGTATTTTTATTCTTTGAATTCAAGTCATCGGATGAGTCAAAAATCAAGAGAATTTTAATCATCGTTTCATTAATTTCTTCACTTGCAATATTAACCAGATTAGATTCTATTGTACCAATATCGGTTATATTTATATCCGTTTTATATAGGTTGTTCAAAGAAAAAAAGAAAGTTGATTATTATTTCTTACTATTGTTACCATTTATTGTTATTGTCGGAATTTGGTTTATCTGGAAACTTTATTATTATGGAAGTTTATTACCAAATTCTTATTATATTAAATTAAATGATAAAGTTTTATTTAGCGCAAGCGGGATAAAATTTATTTATAGATTTTTTCATTGGTACCTGATATGGCCTTTTGTTCTAATAGGAATAATTTATCACATAATTCGAAAGAAAAAATTCGGTGAATATTTAGTGTCTATAATGTTAATATTAATCGTATGGATATTATATATATTATATACGGGAGGTGATTTTATGGAATTCAGATTTTTTGTTCCTGTCTTACCGATATTGTTTGTTTTTATATCTTTTTTAATTTATAATACTGCTTCGGGATTTTCACGACCTATTAATGGAATATTTATTATAATTTCTTTAATAATATTAATTTCAAGTTCAATATTACATTCGAAAAGTTTTAAAGATATAACTAATGATAGTTATCTCGATAGTATAGATGCTCTATCGACGTTTTACGGAGTTTATCCCGATAATAATTGGGATAGAATCGGAAATGCACTTAAAAATGAATTTACCAATAATGATGTAATATTAGCACTCAATTCGGTCGGTGCAATCGTATATTATAGTGAGATTAATACGGTTGATTTATTAGGATTAAACAGTAAAAACATCTCGGAAAATTATAGATTAAAAGAAAACGTATCGCCAAGACCGGGGCATAGAATGATAGCTAAAATTGAATATCTGATTTCAAAAAAAGTGAATTTTATTATAGGGCATCCTTATGTTGCTTTAAAAGGAACATTGGCAAATCCGGGTATAGAAATGGTTTTACAAAAATGGCTTGTAAGCATTATTAATGTGAAAACATTTCCTTTTAATGAAATTTCTTTTGTAGGAATTCCAATCGGTGATAAGGAAATATTAATAATGGTTTATTTGACAAGAACACCGGAGCTTGATAAATTGATACAAGATAAAAGATATGAACATTTAGTTATTAAATTATCTAATAATTAATTTTATGGATTTATTTTCATTAAAATATTGTATATTTAAAAATATTTATAAATACAAATAAATTAAAATATGAGGAAAAAATTATTTTTAAGTTTGATAGTTTTATTCGCACTGATTTCTTTTTCCTGTACGGGAATTAGAGATGCGATTGTCAATGTTCAGAGGTTGCAATTTAAACTCGGGAACATTACGAATATGAAAGTAGCAGGTGTAAATTTTACCGGTAAAAACAACATTAAGGATTTCAACCTTCTTGATGGAGCATCTATATTATCAGCTTTTACAAGCGGTAAACTTAATACTTCATTTACATTAAATGTTCTTGCAAAAAATCCAAACGATGGAACAGGCGGAACAANTAATACATCTGCAGTAATTAAATCACTNGCGTGGAGATTATTTATTGATGATTCCGAATTAATAAACGGTAACGTATCACAGGGTATTGAAGTACCGGGAGTCGGAAAAGAAACCGTAATACCAATCGATATGGCATTTGATTTATTGAGTTATTTCAAAAATGACAACTATGAAAAATTAATGAATTTAGCATTGGCTTTGGGTGGAAAAAGCGGTTCCTGTGCAAGGGTAAAATTAGGTGTAACTCCGACTGTAGATACTTTNNTGGGTCCAATCACTTACCCGGGAGAAATTACTGTAATAGATAAAGAATTCAAGTCGAACTAAAAGTTTTTCAGAATAAAATACGACTTGAAAAAAGTTAAATTTAAATATATTTTTGAATTCTAAGCGGGAATAGCTCAGTTGGTAGAGCGCAACCTTGCCAAGGTTGATGTCGCGAGTTCGAGTCTCGTTTCCCGCTCTTTTTCATTTAAAGTGAAAATTTTGTTTTTCCTGGCGTCGTACCCAAGTGGCTTAAGGGAGCAGTCTGCAAAACTGTTATGCATCGGTTCGAATCCGATCGACGCCTCAAAAAAAAGTTACTAATAATAATAAGTAACTTTTTTAGTTTAGGGAGGTAAAATGTATTATATCTATATTTTACGAAGTTATAAAGATGGTAAATTATATATTGGTCAAACAAAAAATCTACCAAGAAGAATAGCAGAACATAATTTAGGTATGTGCAGATCGACAAAATCAAGAATTCCATTTGAATTAGAATATTATGAAATATATATCACAAGGGGAGAAGCGATGAAGAGAGAAAAAGAATTAAAATCAGGAAAGTATAGAGAGAGAATAAAGATGTTATTGGGTAAATGATAGTGGAAAGTAATTTCTAAATTCGGCAGACAAAACTGTTATGTCTGCCACGGCAGATTCGAATCCGATCGACGCCTCAAAAAAGAGTTATTCAAGCAAAGTTGGATAACTTTTTTTATTCTCCGGTTACTTTTAGTATTAAAACTGTACTATTGGTTTTTGTATTTGTAAAGGATTGAAAAACTATTTCTCCTATATTATTAATGTTCTTCCATTTCTCAGGGGTCGAGATAACATAGACGTATCCTTCTTTTTTTGCAGTTTGCAAAATTAATTCGAATACANCGGGGTTATTTTCCATCCAGGTATGATTAAATCTTCTAAAGTCAATATCACTGAATATTTCCACAATGGCATCGTTACAGAAAATAGTTTTTTTATCAGGTAAATTTTGCAGGAATTCAGATGCGATTTTTCTTTCGGGAAATCCCTCTTTATAATTATTAGTCCATATATATAACCACATAGTAAGGTAAATGAAGCAGGAAATTAAGATTGTTACTAAAAAAGAAAATTTTAAATTAATTCTTTTTAAGACAATAAATTTATCCGAAAATTTTTTTAAATAATTCGAAACTGATAAAACACCAAAGGCAGTTAATGTCGTATAAAAAGGAATTAAAACCATAAAATGTCTGTTAAGTCCAAGATTTGATTTCATCATCCAGCTAACAGTTATAAATATGAGAAGTCCAATTCCGGTATAAAAAAACTTTTTATATTGTCGGTAGAATCTTGATATACCAAAAGGAATAAAAATTAGACTTACACCGGAGAATAATATGGGAATTATAATAGGGTAGTGTATAAAGTCTATTATAATTTTCAAAAAACCTCCCTGGAAAGAATTCGATTCTTTTAAAGCATCATTTGCAAACTGTTGCGTCTGGAATAAAAACCCGAATAATTTTCCGTCAAAAGGTTCTCTCAAAAAAGCCCATATTAATA